>Ga0308157_10000865_pt1 | contig 79403 bp, 80 predicted proteins | sample PhyBR1_FD_201035 | JGI IMG/M metagenome (GOLD analysis project Ga0308157, IMG submission 201035) | Phyllosphere microbial communities from UC Gill Tract Community Farm, Albany, California, United States - DLSLB.R1 | ecosystem: Host-associated > Plants > Phyllosphere > Unclassified | place: USA...
TGGATAATCGCCTAAAACCCATCCTCCTCCATGAAAAAACATAAATACAGGTAAGTTATTTCCGGAACCCGCAGGTTTTACAATATGGATGTTTACAGTAAGTCCATCCTGTGTAATGGTTCTTTCAGATTCTTCAATATCGGAATAATCAAAATCAACAGATTTTTGAGCATCAATAAGTACCTGACGGGCTTCTTCAGGAGTCATTTCTTCCATAGGTTTGCCACCTTCATTATTGAGTTCCTTTAGAAATTCACGAATGTCTTTAGAAATTTCAGGATCTTGATGTGCAGGAATGTTGGTATGCGCCATAATGTATCAGAGTTTAGAGGTTTATAGTTCGATCTCTGTTATAAGATCGGATTTAGGTTACTATATAAATTTAATACATTAATTTAAAACAAGCCCAATCACTAATCCATAAAATGGAAATTTGGTTATACCAAGCTCTTTTTTTTAATCAGGATTTTAATCGATTGGCAGGTATTCATTTCCATATAAATCAATGTAAAAATATTTGTTTTCCTTTTTTACCCAAATATACAGATGTGCTTTTTTTCTCTTTTCTTCAACGGTATCTTTTTCCAGAGGTGTGGCTATTGCATAAGAAATCCACAAACCTTGATATTCTTCTGCGAGTTGTTTTTCCTGTTTCAATTCGTAAAGATCAAAAATTTTATTTTCCACCAGAATATAACCTAACGTATGCTCATGAGGCATATAGAATGGATAATCTTTTTGAGAAGACCGGTAGTAATAATATACAGATTGGGGTAATTGGTTCTTTAAGCGGTAGTATCCTTTGTGGTTGAGGTAACTATATGCATTATTGTTATTTTTCGACTGCTGTACCAGAAACCATACATCTTTGGTATCACGGGTACCTTTAATAGGGATAATTCGGTTGTGTTTAAAATCAAAACCAGAAAGAGTGTTTCCCTGTGGATCAATGATGCCATAGGAGGTAAGATGCGGATCTTCACTTTTTTTGCCAGCTATGGCAACTATTTTGTTGTCAATCTTCATCGGAATCAGCAGCGGTTGATTTTTATTATGCGAGCGGTATAAATCTGAATAAGCAGTAATATCAATATAATCTTCGTCCATGGTATATTGAAATCCGTTGTTACCTTCTGCAGAAGAAAGAACTTCTATATTTTGTGAATAAGCACGTGAAAAAAGTCCGGGAGGCAAAGCTTCCATTAAGCTTATTACAGAAATCTGAAACTTGATTTTTCCTGACTTGTCAACAGTTACAATATAATCTGTTAAGGAAACAGTGTCATAAAAACTTCCTATATAGCCTTCTCCCTTATAAAACCCAAGCTGATCGAAAACGGCAGGAAGTCTTACCTGTAAGGTTCTTTTATCAAGATAGCCCCATAATTCTTTTTTTTGAAAAGGAACCAGATAAATAAAATCTTCTTTATCAATTTTTTCAAAGTAGGCAGCAATAACTGAAGAGCTTATGTTGGTCGATAATGAATCAAGATGCTGAGCATTTGCTAATAAAGGAAACAAAAACAGAATTTGGAGGTATATTTTTTTCATAAAAAAGACATTTTGTATTGGTGCAAAACAATTGATAACATTATCACAAAAATAACCTTTCATTGGAAAAATATAACTCATGGATTTCATTGATTTGAATGACTGAGCAGTAATTATATCCATCATTATAAAACGGTAGTTATCCGTTTATTTTTTTTCCATCTTTTCGATTTTCTCTTCCAGTTTTTCCAGTAATTTTAATTGGGCTACCTGAGATTCATATAATGCTTTAATTTCTTCATTGAGCAAAAGATCCAGTTTTTGATGTAGGCTGCGTATTTCGAGTTCCGCTTTTAAATTGATGAGGTAATCATTTTCTCCTCTCATACGGTCTTTTTCTTCCTGACGGTTCTGGCTCATCATGATAATGGGAGCCTGAAGAGCCGCAATACAGGACAATACAAGATTCATAAGGATAAACGGATACGGATCGAATTCAAGTTCTTTTGCTGCCATCGTATTGAATACAATCCAAACGGCTAAAACCAGTGTAAAAATAATGATGAATCTCCAGCTACCGCCAAATCGTGCTACCTTATCGGATATCCGCTGTCCGCTTGATAATATTTCTTTGGGAGGATGCAGCAAATTATTGATGATGAGCTGCTCTTCTTCCATTGTAGTGGCTACAATTTTTTGAAGCTTACGTAAGTTTTCATTGCTCTGATCAATCATGATATTGATTTCGTCCTGTTGCATTGTTAAGAAGTTTTAGTATCTACTAATGTAATAAAAATCTTTTTAGAGATCATTGAAAAGAATAGGGGAATGCCGTATCTTAGTAATATAAACTTAAACAAAAACCCACATAACATAATGTCTAATTACCATACATACATCGCTACTCCGGTTGGAGTATTAAAACTGATCGCAACAGAAAAGGGACTTGCGGCTGTACTGTGGGAAAAGGACGATGCAACGCGTGTGACCCTTTCAGAAGGAATGCGTTTTGATGAACATCCTGTGTTGGTGGAAACCGCAATTCAACTTCAGGAGTATTTTGCTAAAAAGCGCAAAGTATTTGACCTGCCTTTAGACTTTACTGGTACTGCATTTCAGCAGCAAATATGGCAACAGTTATTGAAAATTCCTTATGGAGAAACGAGAAGCTACGGTGATCTGGCCAGAGAAATTGTCAATGAAAAGTCCGTCAGGGCAGTAGGGGGAGCCAACGGTAAAAATCCTATTTCTATCATTGCTCCATGCCATCGTGTTATAGGTACATCCGGTAAACTGACAGGATTTGCAGGCGGATTAAAAAACAAAGCGTTTCTGTTAGCTCTCGAAAGATCACAGACACAACCCACACTTTGGGATGAGGAATAAGTAAAGGCAGTAAAAAAATTAATTCAAATTTTTCCTTATTCCAAAAGACATATCCAAGAAACAAGTTTATGCAAAAAACTATTTTAGAGTAATTGAATAATGGGATTGATAAATACATATCAATTAATAAAATAGTTGCAGATATAGCAAATAATAATTTTCTTTGTTCAAAAAATACCAAATAGTATTTAATATGAAAAAAGCAGAAGCAACTCGTTTAACTATTTTGAAAAAGGCTTATGAGCTTATTTATATCAACGGTTACCAGACTACAAGTATTGACGATATTTTGGCGACGACCAAAGTTACCAAAGGAGCACTTTATTATCATTTCAAAAATAAAGACGAAATGGGGGTTGCTATTATCAGAGAGATAATAAAACCAAAATTCTTAGCACAGATTACACGTATTTTTAGCCTTGAAACCAATTCAGTTGAAGCTATTTATATAATGGTTACTATGCTTTTATCAGATAATGACTTTATGAAATTTGAGCAGGGTTGTCCGCTTTCCAACTTCATACAGGAAATGGCACCAAAAAATATTGTTTTTACAGAAGTACTTACAGAAGTGACAGATGAATGGCAAAAAATAATGGTTTCAAATATCGAAGCAGGAAAAAAAGCAGGCGTTATAAACGCAGATGTACAATCGAAATCCGTTGCTATTTTTATCATTTCAAGCTATTGGGGCATACGCAATTTTGGTAGAATGGATAGCGAAAACAATGTCTATCGCACTTATTTAAATGAACTAAAGAATTACCTAAATTCTCTTAAATAATTTTTATTTAACAAAAACATACTAATTGGTATGTTTTTTATTTTATCTTTGCTTCATCAAAATTCAGAAGCAATGTACGCATTTCTTATTCCTTTACATTCTATATGCAGATGGCTTGTACTTCTCTCTCTTTTGTATGCTATCGGCAGAGCGTATTCAGGTTATAAATCGCATCGGAATTATTCGGATTACGACAATCAAGTAAGACACTGGACAGCTACAATAGCACATATCCAACTCATTATCGGAATGATACTCTATATCAAAAGTCCGTTAGCATCTTATTTTTGGAAAAATGCAGGTACTTCCTTACAACATATCGAAATTGCTTTTTATGGCTTTCTACATCCTTTGCTTATGCTTGTCGCAGTTGTGATGATAACCATAGGTTCATCTTTGGCAAAAAGAAAAGAAGAAAGTACAGCCAAGTATAGAACATTGCTTATATGGTTTTCAGTTGCTTTACTGATTATTTTTGTAGCCATTCCCTGGCCATTTTCATTTTTGTCCCAAAGACCCTATATACGGGTAAAGCTGATTTTGGAATACATCAGTAACATTAAATAAGTAGATAAACACCTAAATAGAATATAAAAAATGATACAATTACTAAAGACAAAAATTGGACGATTGCGGATAATTGCCATTTTAGAGGGGATTTCATTACTTATCCTTGTATTTATCGCTATGCCGTTAAAATATTTTTTTTCCTATCCGAACATTTCGCAGTTCATCGGACCAGCACATGGAGCTTTATTTCTACTTTTCGTATTCAAAACGTTGACAGTAGGGATAGAACAACAATGGAAATTAAGTAAAACCACATTGATAGTCTTAATTGCCTGTATTATTCCGTTCGGTACTTTCTATATCGACAGAAAGATTCTAAATAATATATAAAACTTTTCAACAATGGAAATTATCATCCCTGCATCAGGAATTTTAAGCAAAAATGAAATAAAAAAATTTAAAATGATGCTTATTGAATCACAAATCAAAGAAAAATACAATAAAGCATTGGCTTTACTAAATATAAAAAGATATATGAAATTTGATTTTAAAGATATATTAATTCCTGATTCATCATTATGTAGTAAAGCAATAGAGGAAGCACAGGATAGTTTTAATTCTATTTTATTTTATCATTCATATAGAACCTATTTTTGGAGTGCAGGATTTGCATTATCAGAAAAACTAAATATAGATAATGAATTATTGTTTGTCTCATCTATTTTACATGATATAGGATTAAGTGAAAAACATAATCATATTTGTTCAAAACAATGTTTTGCCAATTATGGAGGTGAATTCAGTCAAAATTTTTGCTTGGAAAATGGGTTAGATAAGAATAAAGCTACAATTGTTAAACAAGCCATTGATATGCATTTGAATCCTGTGATAGACAGAGAAAAGTATGGAAATGAATCCTATTTTCTCTCCAAAGGGGCTGCTATGGATGTAATCGGATTAAATAAATTTCAGTTAACTAAAAAATTCATATTGGAAGTTGATAAATCTTATTCAAGAAAAGGATTTAAACAGGATATTATTTATACTATGGAAAATTTTCATCATAGAGAAGGGACGAGAGCTGATATTTTGTACAAAATGGGATTCGCACAAATGGCAGGTAAAAACGCTCTTGATGAAGAATGATAAAATATATCCATACAAATACTTGGATATAGCGAATATTTCAATGAACTTATTTGACAAATGTATGAGAGGAATAAAGTGTATTTGGTTAAAAGTTTTTTTTCCTGAAAGCTTAAAAACAAAGCTACCGGAAACCGATAGCTTTATAGTTTATACATCCAAAGCCGTCTGTATGCTTTTGTAAATATATCTCAAATCCGGAGTTGAGATACAATAAGGAGGCACCAGATAAATAATGTTTCCTAAAGGGCGTAAGATAATACCTTTGCTCAAAAAATAAGGATACAGGCTTTCATATTGCCTGTTGAAATAGGATGTTTCTTCTGTTATTTTTAATTCCAATGCCAGAATGGTACCGCGTTGACGAATGGATTTTATAGCTAAATGGTCTTTTATTTCATTTAAAAACTGTTGATGCTCCGAACATATTCTTTCAATATTTTCAAGAGTTTGTTTTTTCAAAAGCAAATCCAGACTGGCCAGCGCAGCAGTACAAGCCAAAGGGTTGGCGGTAAAAGAATGACCGTGGAATAATGCTTTACAGGCGTCATCAGCATAAAAAGCTTCATACACAGCTTCAGAGCAAGTAGTCATTCCCAAAGGAAAAGTACCTCCTGTCAGGCCTTTTGAAAAGCACATAATATCCGGTTTTTCTGTTAAATAATCCGCTGCAAACAATTTGCCTGTACGACCAAAACCTACAAAAATTTCATCCTGTATCATTAAAATATTTTTAAACCGGCAGTATTGCATCAACGCACTGAGATCTTCAGGTTCATGCATGAGCATTCCGGCTGCTCCCTGTACAAGAGGCTCATATATAAAACAGGCCAATTCATCAGAATAGAGGTCAATTGTTTTCTTTAATTCCTCCAGATTATCTTTTGTCGGCACATCGATAAAAATCACTTCAAAAAGCATTTCTCCAAAAGGCTGTGTCCATACAGTTCTGCTGCTTACAGACATGGCACCAAAAGTATCACCATGATAGGCATTGTGAAAAGAAAGGATTTTATTTTTTTTCAATCCCTTATTATGTGCATACTGAATGGACATTTTCAAAGCTACTTCAACCGCAGTAGATCCGTTGTCGGTATAAAAAACCTTAGTTTGATTTACAGGCAGCAATTTCAGGAGATTTTCGGAAAGCTTTATCGCAGGTTCATGCGTAAAACCTGCAAATATCACTTGTTCCAGTTGCAGTAACTGTTCCGATACTTTTTGTGCAATATAGGGATGTGCATGACCGTGTAAGGTAACCCACCACGAAGAAACTGCATCAATATAACGATTGCCCTTGTCATCAAAAAGATATGCATCTTTTCCCTTAACGATTGGTATTATCTCAGAAGCCGCTTTCATTTGAGTATACGGATGCCAGTTTACCGCTCTGTCTCTTTGTTTCAGATCGTTGTACATACGGCTTCTTTTTCTTTTATCATAGGTTGTAATCCTAAATTTTGAAACATTTGCATATCTTCACTAACTCCCGGATTTGGGGTAACCAGTAGCGTTTCACGTTCCCCTGTAAAAATAGAATTGGCTCCTGCCATAAAGCACCATGCCTGTTCTTCTTCGGTCATCTCAATGCGCCCCGCGCTTAACCGTACTACAGATGCTGGCATAATAATACGGGCAGTAGCAATCATACGTACCATATCCCAGATGGGTACTTTTGGCTGATTTTCAAGCGGCGTGCCTTTTACCCGTGCCAGAGCATTTACCGGAACCGATTCAGGATGTTTAGGCATTGTAGCCAGTGTCAGCAGCATGGAAATGCGATCTGCAGCTGTTTCTCCCAATCCAATGATGCCTCCGGAACAAACTGTAATTCCGGCTTTTCTTACATTTTGAATGGTTTTTATACGATTGTCAAATTTTCGGGTAGATATAATTTCATCATAATAGGCTTCCGAAGTATCCAGATTGTGGTTGTACGCATGAAGTCCGGCTTCCTGTAATCTCAAAGCCTGTTCTTCTGTAAGCATACCCAGTGTACAGCATACTTCAAGGCCTAATTCATTCACTCCTTTCACCATATCAATGATACGGTCAAAATCCCGGTTATTGCGTACTTCCCGCCAGGCTGCTGCCATACAGAATCGGGATGATCCGGCGTCTTTCGCTTTTTTTGCATGTGCAATAACCGTTTCAGTGGGTAAAAGTGCCTGTACTTTGATATCAGTATGATATCTGGCAGCCTGCCCGCAGTAGGAGCAGTCTTCAGGGCATCCTCCTGTTTTTACAGAAAGTAGCGTACAAACCTGTATTTCTGAAGCTTTATGCCATTGTCTGTGGACGGTAGCAGCCTCATAGACCAATTCCAGTAAAGGCTTTTGGTAGATAGCTTCAATCTCTTCTTTTGTCCAGTTGTGTCTTAGAGATTCTGTTGTTTGCATACGATCAGATGTTTGTTAGTTGTTGTACAATCTTGTTGAGGTTATGTTTGTTTATTGTTTTGAGATACGGAATCTGTAGAATTTTTGTTGATGTTTCCAGATTTTTAGCAATGATGCGGTACGTATCAGGATCAAAAGTGCCATTGAATATAAAGTAGGCCAACGGAATTTTATTTTTTCGCAGCATGTCCAAGGATAATAAAGTATGATTGATACACCCCAGATAGTCCTTTGCGACCAGTACTGCCGGGAGACCTAATTTTTTTATGAGGTCAACGATATAGACATCATCAGAAAGGGGAACACAAAGCCCGCCGGCACCTTCTACAATCAAAGAATTATTCGTTTCAGGTAATTGGAAATCTTCAAGGTGTATGGTAAGGTTTTCCTTAGCTGCTGATTTATGAGGAGAGGCAGCCAGTTCTAAAGAATATCTTTCGGGATGTATGATCACAGGAGCTTCTACGAGATGTTTTATCATCATACTGTCTGTCTGTTTCAAGTCTCCTGATTGTACAGGTTTCCAGTAATCAGCCTTAAAATAAGCGGTCAGTACAGCGGAACAAATTGTTTTGCCAATACCGGTTCCGATACCGGTTACAAATAATTTTTCGGGTGTTATAGTCATTATAAATGTTTTTTTATGAGATCACTCAACTGGTTAATTTCATCCGATGAATTATAGCTGTGCAAACAGATTCGAAGTCTTTCTTCACCTTTCTTTACAGTAGGAGCAAGAGCTGCAAAAGTCAAAAATCCTTCTTTTTCCAGCTGTTGTTGTAGGTTCTTTACACAAGAAATTGTTGCCCCACGCAAAATCTGTATCGGACTTTCTGAAACAGACGAAAAGGTTAGTCCGCTGTTTCTCAACAAAAGAATATTATTTTGGAGATCCTGTATTCTTTCGGGATTTTCTTTTAGAAATTCATATCCTTTCTGAATGCTTATGGCATGCAAATCACTACTTCCGGTTGTATAGATAAAAGCTGAACTGAAATTGACAAGAAAAGAAATAAGCAATTCAGTTCCTAAGATAGCTGCTCCGTGTAAGCCTAATGCTTTTCCGTATGTAATCATTGTTGCAAATACTCGATGCTGTAGTTTTTTTTGACTTACAAGTCCATATCCGAATATGCCGAATGCGTGGGCTTCATCTACAACCAAATTCGCATTATATCGTTTTGCTATTAGAGTTAAGGCATCCAGCGGAGCAAAATCTCCGTCCATAGAATAGATACTTTCAACTGCAATAAAGCAGTTACCCCGGGCTCTTTTTAATAATTCCTCCAGATGCTGCATATCATTATGTCGAAACTTGATTTTGTGAGCAGCAGATAATCTCGCCCCATCCCGTACAGATCGGTGAATACATGCGTCCATTAATATCGTATCACCGCGTTGTGGTACGGACGAAAAAAAAGCCAGATTAGCGGTATAACCCGACGGAAATAATAGCGCACTCTGAACCTGATGTTTATGTGCCAAAAAGGATTCTACCTGCATGGTGCGATCAGAATTACCACTTATAAGTCTTGAGCCCGTAGCACCTTTCAACAAATCGGGTTGTTGTATTATTTCGTTTACTACTATTTCTGTTAATCCGGATTCTGTAGAAAACCCCAGATAATCATTAGAATAGAAATCTATTCCGTTTTTAGCAGCTGGGAGTTGTCGTAAAACTTTTTCCTGTTTTCGTTTCTCAATGGCTTGCTGCAGAAATGGGAGGGTACTAAGCATCTTTTAATTCTGTTTTTATAGCCGTAATCCATTCTGTGAATAACGACTGCTCCATAAGGAGGATAGCCTGTGCATGTTGTTTCCAGTCTTTATGGAAGTTCTGGAGTTGCAGAATCATTTCTTCCAGATGTCCTTCTTCCTCTGCAATAATGGATTTCACCATCACTTTGTGTTTGTTCTGCGTAAGCACTTTCTGATATTGTGGATACAGTTCATCTGCACGTACCTCAATAGCATAGGTCACAAATAAATAGGCCGCATGTTTTAAGGCATAGCCGCTCAATTCAAAATGTTTTTTCAGATAGCGACTCGTTTTTACATCCAAAAGATCTAAATAATAGCGGGTAGCTTTGGCTGCCAGTAATTCATCGTTGGTATAGGTTACACAACTTTTGGTACTGATTTTACCAATCTGTTTTTTTAGATAATAAGCATGTCGGTGTTCTTCTGCCGCATGTTTGAGTTGCAGCAAATCTACTTTTGAAGGATGCTCACACAAAGAGATTTTTCGGGCTCCTGCATTTTCCATAAAAGATAAGGTATTGAGCCACTTTGAATGTAATTGATTATCATTTACCAAATGTTGAAGTAAATTATGCATACTATTTTTAGTTTATGCCAAAAGTAGTATCTTGCCGGCTAATCAAATGGTGCCACTTTTTATATTATGAGTAGTCCGGTTATAATTCCTTATCAAAGTTTTGTACAAATTGACCGTACATCGGCTACGGCTGTTTATTTGCAGATTGCCTATCAACTGATTAATGCGATACAGAGAGGCTATCTGAATGCCGGAACGAAATTGCCGGGAACACGTATACTTAGTGAAATTCTGGAAGTACACCGCAAAACCATTGTGGCGGTCTATGAAGAACTCGATGCACAGGGATGGGTAGAAACACGGCCTAATAAAGGAACGTTTGTATTGCGTAAAAAAGAAGAGAGACCAGATCGTTTTCAGATTTCATTAGAGCATCAGTTGGCATTATATCCTCAAAAAACAGGGTATTCATTCACAGAATCCAACCTCTTAGACAATCCTTTTGAACACTCTGCCTGTGAATATGTCTTTAATGACGGAACACCTGATATAAGACTTACACAGATAGAATATTTATCCCGTTTGTACAGTTCTAATATGAAGCGCAAAAGCAATCAGCGTAAATTCGGATATTACAATCAGGAAGGCAGCGAATATTTTAAAGAAAACCTGTCTAATTATCTCAATCTGTCCCGCGGGTTGCATATTTCTAAAAAAAATGTCCTCATTACACGCAGTATGGAGATGAGCGTTTATATTATTTCTGAAATACTATTAAACGCAGGCGATATTGTTGTGGTAGCCTCTCTGAGTTACTTTTCGGTAAACATGATCTTTCAGAAATCCGGTGCCCATATTCTTCAGGTACCTATTGATGCCGAAGGAATACAAACAGATGCTGTTCGTGATTTGTGCCGTAAGCATCGGATACGAATGCTGTATCTGACCCCTCATCATCATTATCCAACTACTGTTACACTAAGTGCCCGACGCAGAATTGAACTTCTGGATCTGGCCAATGAATACGGATTTGTCATTCTGGAAGATGACTATGATTATGATTTTCACTATGATAAAAGTGCAGTTTTGCCTTTGGCAAGTGCAGATACCAACGGAATGGTTATTTATGCAGGTTCTTTTGGTAAATCGCTGGCACCGGGTTTTAGAACCGGTTTTATTGTAGCTCCGGAAAATCTGATGAGTGAAATGCGCAAATATTTGGGAATTATAGACCGGCAGGGAGATGTACTGATGGAACAGGTTTTAGGAGAAATGATTGAAGAAGGAGAAATCCACAGACACCTTAAAAAATCTATAAAAGTATACCATCAGAGAAGAGATGTATTTACCGCACTTTTAGAAAAAAAATTTGAACATATTCTTCATTTTCAAAAGCCATCAGGCGGATTGGCGGTTTGGGTAGAATGGCAGCAGCCGGTCAATCTTCTGCAGTTGAGTAATGCCTGTGCAAAAGACAACCTTTTTATTCCTAAAACTTTATTGTATCAAAACCGGAATCTTACTGCCATGAGGCTTGGATTTGGGCATCTTGATGAGATTGAGATGCAGCACAGCATGAATATTTTGGAATACCACATCAAAAAACAATCTTAAGGTTGTCAAAATATTTTGACAATGAATATTCCCTTACCTTTGTAAGGAGTCCATTTCCTAAAAACTATTTGTATAATAGGAACTATAAATATCAGGTTACTTATGGAAAATATACTATCTGAAATCAGAAACACATTGAAAGAAAATGCTGATGAGCAAACACTTCTTTCCAGTCAGCGTTTTTTTAAAGAAACTACACGTAAATATGGCGTTAAAAACCCGGAAGTGCGGAAAATAAGTAAAGTATATTTCAAAGAAATTAAAGATCTTTCCAAGGAAGAAATCTTCTCATATTGTGAGCAATTGCTACAGTCCGGATATATGGAGGAAGCTTTTATTGCCTGTCACTGGTCACAAAATCTCCATAAAAAATATGAGCCTTCAGATTTTCAGCTGTTTAAAAAATGGATTGATACATATATTGATAATTGGGCTACATGTGATACATTTTGTAATCATACAATGGGAATGTTTATTGAAAAATATCCCGAATATATGGATGCGTTAAAAGCGTTTACCCAATCTGAGAACCGCTGGATGAAAAGAGCAGCAGCGGTAAGCCTGATAGTACCGGCAAGAAAAGGCGCATTTTTGCAGGACATTTTTGAAATAGCAGATGCTCTGCTTATGGACCCTGATGATATGGTTCAAAAAGGGACAGGTTGGTTGTTAAAAACAGCAAGTGAAGCCCATCAGGATGAAGTATTTAATTACTTGATGCAACATAAAGACCGCATGCCACGAACTTCATTGCGATATGCTCTCGAAAAAATGCCGGCAGAAAAACGAGCAGCCGCAATGCAGCGAAGCTAAAGAATATTTAAAAAGATTAAAAAAGATCTTATGAAAGTAATTCCGTTGAAAGAAGGCCGTTTTGCGGTTAACAAGCAGAAAGAATTTACCCGTTTACAACAAGGAGAAAGGATAGATGACGGACGGCTTAAAATGGCCATTCAGCCTTTCCTCATACAAACAGATAATGATATTATCCTTTTTGATCTTGGTTTGGGAATTGTACAGGATGGCAAGCCGTTGATGTATGAACTTTTGGAGGATGAAGGTGTTTTTCCGCATCAGATCACCAAAATTGTACTTTCTCATCTGCATAAAGATCATTTAGATGGCATAGGGCATTTTTCCGGCAATGAATTTATTCCTCATTTTCCTGAAGCGACCCTCTATATACAAAAAAGGGAATTTGATTTTGCCTTAACTCAGAAAGAAACCTATTCGTATAATAGCAAAATATTGGAAATACTTCCTTCTTTATCTAATATAGTATGGATGGAAGAAGATAAAGGACAAATCACCGAGGAACTGTTTTTTGAAGTTACAGGCGGTCACACGCCGTTTCATCAGGTATTTTGGATGAGAGGACAGCAAACGGTTTTTTACGCAGCCGATAATCTGCCACAAAAAGGATATTTAGATTATGCTATAGCCTACAAGACGGATTATGATGGTAAACATGCAATGGAACTCCGGAAAGAATGGCAAACATTAGCTGAAAAAGAACATTGGATGGTATTACTGTATCACGATATGAAAACTCCCATACTTTATTACTAAATACTCAGTATACAAAGAAGATGCTGGTATAAAAATGGAAGTAAGATATGGTTAACACATGATTCTGCAGAAAAATCAAAGTGATATTCTTTTTAAACCCAGTGTTTTAGGGAATAGTTCAAAAAAAGGTGCAGATTTATGGTATGATAATTAAAAAAAGCAATATATTTGCACCGTTAAAATTTTAAACACAGTTCTGACATCAGAAGGTGTTAAAAAGGTAAGGTCCAATAGCTCAGCTGGATAGAGCAACTGCCTTCTAAGCAGTAGGTCTCAGGTTCGAATCCTGATTGGATCACTTTACGGAACAAGATAGAGAAATCTACTTTGTTCCGTTTTTTTTTAATTATTCTCGATTTTTTTTAAAATAAAACTTTTTTATAGTTTTCCTTATATAGATTTAGAGCAATTTTCCTCCATTTTAAGCAGTTCATTAATGATATGAAAAAATGAAGAAAGTTTATCAGATACTATGTTTATTATGTTTAAAGAAATAAAACTGAATGTTTAAACATTTGATTTTCAAAACAATATTTTTTAAATATTTAATTTTTTCACTGAAAATAATTTGTTTCTTTAAATTATTATACTTTACTTTGAGAATAACCTACCACAAGACTTAGACGGGTAACAGACTGCAGACCACTACCACACATGCAGCTGACTACGGTAGATTTTTAGATAACAAAAATATTTGAACCGGGTTTTGTGAGATCACTGATATCATAAAATTTTAGTATCCCTTGCTATAATAAATTTTAGAGATCTATAAAATTCTATAACTAAAAAATAATATAAGTGGATAACTTAAAAAAATAGTAAAACTAAAAACCTTGAATTATGAAAAAAACAATTGTATTATTAGGACTATTGCTTTTTGGCTTAGGAACTTTTGCACAGGAAGCAGAAAAAGATAACGTTGCAATATTTCAGGACTTTGTAGACGAATCAGTTGCGTTTTTTGCTTCGGATGAATTTATATCTATGAATGAGTGTTATGATACTTTTTATGATATGATTAATTTGACTGTTACAAAACCCCCATTAGGTGGTGGTGAACAAATGGATTTAGGAGATTGGCTTACAGAAAACTTAGGCGTAACTAAGTTTTCTTCTGCGGAAGAAGGAGTAATGATGCTTTACCGATGTGGACAGCAGGCGGATGCTGTATCTTACAAAATGAGGATATTATTTAGTAAACTGGACTCTATAGTTAGTGACCTTAGTAAAGAGGAAATGTACGAAGTTTTTTTTCCTGTACTTTCCCGTTATATTGTGAATGAAGCTTACAATAAAAGTCAAGAACGAAAGGAATTCTCTGAAAGCATTATCCGTAATTCCGATACCACCGCACAGATCAAACATAGTAATCCTTAGAAAATGAAAAAGACAGTTGTATTATTAGGGCTAATGCTTTTTGGCTTAGTTACAAAAGCACAGGAGCAAGAACGAGACCGCTCACAAGCAGTTCGAGATTTGTTGGAAGAAAGTGTATCATATTATGCCTCTGACGAATATAAGTCAAGTATGGAAGTATCAAGTACGTTTTTTGATAAAATAAATATTTATGAGTCAAATCCACCTATTGGATCCAATCAGAATATAGATTTTACTGATTGGCTAACAGATAATTTGACTTTTACTAAGTTTAAAACTGTTGAAGAAGGTGTACAACTATTCTATCAATATGAAGTTACACTAGCAATGCTTACGGAAAAACACCGGATACTATCTGAAAGAATGAATTTATTACTTCAGCAGCTTACTAAAAATGAAATTATCGAACTGTATGATGATATGTTTTCGGATTATATTTACCTAGAAGCAAAAGAATCCAGGAAGAGAGACGAAATGTATAACAAGTATTTACTTCTTTCCGATGCCACCGCACAAATCAAACATAGCAATCCTTAAAAGATGAAAAAAACAGTTGTATTATTAGCGCTAATGCTTTTCGGCTTAGGTACAAAAGCACAGGAGCAGAAATTTGATAGTGTAGAGAAATTTTATAATCTTATAAACGAATCAGTTAATTACTACGCATCGGATGAAAATATATCCCGTGCTAAAGTAGAAGATGAATTTTTTGATAAATTAAATCTATACGAGTTAAATCCACCAGTAGGATCAAATCAGAATATAGATTTTACAGACTGGCTAACTGACAATTTATCAAAAACGAAGTTTAGATCAGTAGAGGAAGGAGTTCAACTTTTGTATAAATTTCAAGATAATATTGCTCAGTTTAGTAAAAAACAAGACGAGCTATTCGATAAGTTAGAAGTATTAGTCGAAAATTTAAACAAGGAGCAAATTACAGAACTGTTTAATTTTCTAATTTCTCGGTATGCCTATATTGAAGGTCAGAATAAGATCAAAGTAAAAAATGAACTATCTGAAAGCATTATCCGTAATTCCGATACCACCGCACAGATTAAACATAGCAATCCTTAAAAGATGAAAAAAACAGTTGTATTATTAGGGCTATTGCTTTTTGGCTTAGGAGCTTTTGCGCAAAAAGTAGAAAAAGATAACTTACAAGCAATGCGAGATTTGTTAGATGAGTCCATAGCGTATTACGCGTCGGATGAGTATAGATCATTAAGTACTTGCTATGATGAATTTTTCGATAAGGTTGTCGTTCCTGATCCACCTATTGGTGGTGGTGAAATCATAGATTTTGGTGATTGGCTCAATGAGAATTTAGCTTTAACAAAATTTAGCTCTGCCGAAGAAGGCGTGATGTTGCTATATAAATGTGGACTAAATTCAGAGCAGATCTCGCAAAAGGCGGATGAATTTGAAGGAAAACGTAATGCTATTCTCAAACACTTAACCATAGAAGAAATTATTGAGTTGTTTGATGAAGTAAGTGTAAATTATATTCATTATGAAGCGAAGCAAACCAGACAATATAACGACTTCTTGAAACTTTCTGCCGTAACTGCCAATATCAAACCCAACAAGCCATAGATGATAAAAAAAACAGTCGTATTATTAGGCTTATTGCTTTTTGATTTAGGTACAAAAGCACAGGAGCAAGCAACCGATCGGGTACAGCAATTCCGCGATCTGATTGAAGAGTCAGTAAATTATTATACTTCTGACGAATATAGAGTATCTATAGCAACACGAGACGAGTTTTTGATAAGGTAAATTTATACGAGACAAATCCACCATGGGAAGGAGGTGAACAAATGGATTTTACGGATTGGCTTACCGAAAACCTGTTGTTGACGAAGTTTAAAACAGTAGAAGAGGGTGTACAACTTCTTTATAAGTGTGAAGATACCTCAATGGCTGTCGTCATAAAAGAGGAAGAATTATATCAAAAAAAGGAAAAGCTACTTGCACAGCTTAGTCGTGAAGAAATAGCTGAATTGTTTGATGAAATTACGAGTATTTATATTCAATATGAAGCTATTGGGATTAATAGATTCAATGATATGGTAAAAGAGGTTAACAAGATATCCGACTTAGAGAACAATTGATTAAGGGGCTGGTCTTCAAATAAAATCATATATCCGGCAGCATCCGGGTTTACTTCTCTTAACGAAGTTACATTGCCCTGTCTGACGAATAAGATTTCATTTTCCTTTATAGATACCACATTGGCATCTATCTGTTGTTTGGCACTTCCTTTAGTGATGTGAACAATAAAGTTAAATTCAGGTCGGTGGAGTAGAGTAGGTACTTTAATAAAACCCGATGTTTTAGCTATATCGTGTACCTGAATCGGAGTTTTCAGAATCGCAAAATCAGCCGATATTTCCGGCATAAATTCTCCTCTGAAATCCGTAGGAGTTATTCTTTTTATTGTATTCATATGGTAAGTTGTTAATATAAGATGAGGTAAGGAACCTTTTTAGTTCAGACAAAGAACATGAATGGTTTATTTTTTTAGATTTTCAGCAACAGATGAAGAGATGTCCATCAAAAAGAAAAAAAGGATTTTTATTTAAAGTATCCCGCTACATGTGAAAAGGTTACCTAATAATGCCTTCTCATAAGAAGTACAAATATAGCAGAAATTTTAAAAATGACGCAGGAAACCATTTTCTTAGCCCTTATATTTCCTACATGATTTTGACAGATTCTGTTCTCCAGACTTTAAAATGGATTTCTATCTTTGCTTAAAAAAAACAAGCAATATGAAACAGATCATCTTAAATTTGGCGATGAGTTTAGACGGTTTTATTGAAGGACCAAATGGAGAAACCGACTGGTGTATTATGGACGATGATATGGATTTTGATGCTTTTCTTGATAGTATTGATACCATATTGTATGGACGTATTAGTTATGAGCAGTGGGGAAATTATCAACCTGATGAAAATGCAGAAAAGCCAGAAAAAGAAATGTGGACTGCAATTCATTCCAAAAACAAAGTAGTGTTTTCTCATCAGAGCAGAACAGATAAAAATGCGATCTATATTTCGGATAATATCGCAGAGAAGATGGCTGAAATAAAACAAAATGCGAAAAAGGACCTCTGGCTTTATGGAGGGGCCCATCTTATCAAAACCTTTATTGGTTTAGGCTTGGTCGATGTCTACAAAATATCCGTTCATCCGGTTGTTCTCGGAAGTGGCAAGCCTTTGTTTGAAAGTATTACAGATCGCGTACAGCTTCAATTAACAAATACAAAAATTTTCAGATCTGGTGTAGTGGAACTCACTTATCATTCTATGTGATAAAGTGCGAATAATTCATCAGACCCTTTTTTAAAAATTACCATTTTTCATAGAGCAACGCCAAAAGTTGCTCTTTTTTTGTTTTTCGGGATAACTGAATTTGTAAAAAATGACATTTTAATTGTATTTATTTGATCTGTAATCGTTTATAAATGATGTTTTTTATCCTTATTTAAGGATAAATTAAAATTATTGTTTATTTCTCATTTTAGTTAAAAAAGATAGATCGTTCTAAATAACTATAATTTAGTTTTTGTTAAAATTTATTTTTTATCATAAAATTATTGATTAAAAATATTGCTTTTGGCAGTTTTGGCACTGTTATTTTTACTAAAATTATTTTTTTTACAAATAATTTGTATTTTTATCATCCTTAAACATTAATAAAATACGCATGAAAACAAAGTTAATTTTAACTTTTTTCGTGGTATTTGTACTTTACTTTGATTGTTTTTCTCAAAAAAGCCCTTCATTTCGACCTACCTTATGGGTGTACAATCATCAGAAAGTTAACGATACAACTACTGCGTTAAGCACTTTGAATTTCCATACTCATATCAACGCTTCCGGAGCTGATATATGGAGTTCATCTAAAAAAATCAATAATTCCAATCACTTATTTCTGGTTTACAAATCAGAAAAAGGAAAAGAAGAATATCTGATCTCAATTTTAGGTGAAAATAACAGCCTGTTCCTCGATGGTAAAAATCAGGTTATAAATGATTCCATAAAGCTTTCCGGGTACAATGAGGCATTCGGAGAACTCGCAGATATTAGTTTTTCAAATATAGAGAACGGCAGATTCTGGATGAATGCCGACCTGAAAAATACCAATCTGTATGAACTTATTTTGGTCAACGGATCCGGTTATGACAATGCAAATGAGATCAGAACCTATCTGAGCCTTAAATACGGAATTGACCTGATTGATTATAAAAAATATGTGTATAAAGACAAAAGATTATGGGAGGGCACACAAAAAGCCTTTAACCATGCCATTTTTGGAATAGGATATGCCTCTTATTTCAATTTATGGCAGGAAAAAAGCATACACTCCAAAGATCAGGATCTCATGGTTTCCTTCTCTGACCCTGAAAAAATATTTGGCAGAGACGGTTCCTTTGTATTATTGGGAAATAATAAAAAAGAATTTGCTTTTGATACCAAAACAAAACGCAGCAAAAAAATATGGCTTGCCCGAACCGCTATACAGAATGTAGAAGTGAATCTTGCTTTTCCGGAAAAACTGCTGCAGGGAAAAGAGCTGTCTGATTATGAGCTAATTGTGCAGCGTGATGGAAAAGAAACAGTATTTGAAGCTGTGCTGCAGGACGGTCATATCGCCTTTAAAAATATTCCGCTGATAGCAGATACGGATCATTTTTTCCAGTTCAGAATTCGGGAAACAGAACTGCAGGTAACTTATCAAGCAGATTGCCGTGCTACAGAGTTGCGGTTGAAAAATAACAACAAACTGCGCGATTTCAGTCTGTTGGTAACCGATGATAAGAAACAAGTAGTACTATCAACCAATCAATACAAAGAAAACTATACCTTACCTACAGAACAGACTGCTTTCTACGATGTGAGTATCGGTTATAACGGCAAAAAACTACAACGCAGAATACCTGCTGCTTCAGCAATGCTAAAACAAAGCAGCCTGAAAGAATATTATATTCTGGAACAGGAACCGGTCTCTATCAATCTGAATACGGAGGCATCAAATAAGACAACATTAAATTATCAATGGCTCAAAAACGGAAAAGAAATAGGTACAGGAACTACAATACAACTTACCGAAGAAGGTACTTATGAACTGATCACCTATCAGAGTGCAGATTGTTTTGTAAAACAGTCCTTCGGCGTTCTCAAACAAAATAGCAAAGAAGCCTGGGCTATCTATCCGAATCCGGCAACGGATACCGATGAAGTTTACGTGCGATTTGATCTCCCTGATACAGCACTTGTAGAGATTGCCATCTATGAAATCAATGGTAAGCTGATACACAAAAAAGCACTGGGAAATATTCAGCAGCAAACCCACTCTTTGGGAAGATTCTCAACAGGTACTTACATCGTAGTAGCCTATATCAACAAAGAATTACAGATAAAAAAAATACGTATCAAATAAAACCATATAAACCACGCTATTACCCTTATAACAATGTTACATAAACGCTTAAAATTCCGCCATACTTTCCTGTACCATGTGGTATTATTTGCCATGTTATTCAACTTTATAGGCTATCCGGCTTATGCCATGATAGAATACTATCCGTATTATGCCGCAAAATACCCCCCAACATTTTCTTTTTTCGATACAGATGAGTTCCTTTCAAAGGAGCTCTCTGTTATCGAAAAACCGGAAACTACTGCTGAGCAAAATCAAAATACCATATATACAACAACGGCACAAACCATCACTACACAAAGCACAGCAAATAAAGAGATTGTTGAAATTCATTCTGCAGACAAACAGGGAATCATCGGATATGATGAGAACCATACCAGTGACGATCCGTATGATAACCTTTTTAGCTTTACAGTAGATAAAAATCTTCTCAACAACAAAGAAATCAGATTGAGCTATGATGTTTTTGGGATCGATAATCCATCGGGTATTTCAAGAAGCATTAATGAAAACAATGCAGTCGGGGGGTATATCATCCAAAAAAACAATCAGTGGAAAACCGTAGAAGAAGTTCTGGTTCCGGAACAATTAAAAAGCGGTCTGAACCATATCATGTTTACCGTTCCGGAACATGAAAACATCCGTTATAAGGTGAAAAATCTTAAAATAACACTTAGCCCGGAAACAAATAAACAACCTGTTTACTTTACAGATGCCCATACACTGTATTTCAAAGGAAACACCTCCTATATCAAAGGAACAGTGTCTGATAAAGACGCCGTTTTATCCATCAATGGCCAACCAATAAGCGTAGTAAATCATGAATTTGAAACCCTTTTGGAAGACACCGGATCTGTAAACGAACTGGAAGTCATCCTAAAAAATAGTTCAGGAGAAACACTATATGCCCAAACACATCCTATTGAACATAAAATAGATGCCACACATCAGATCGTCTATAAAAAACCGGCAGCACTGCAAAAAATAGTAAGAACATCAGATGAAGTATATGCTTTTACTACTGACGCTATGGATTTTCAGATCAATCTGCAAGACTATAAAGACGCCCGGTATATCACAGCTCAGAAACTGCGATCGGTAGATATTGCCCCTCTGGGGACCAACATCATCAATGTAACACAGGATGCCGCTGCGTATCGCTTTTTACCAGAAGGAGCCAGATTTGCACAAAAGGCAAAACTCGCACTACACTACAATACAGCACTCTTGCCAAAAGGATACAGTGAAAAAGACATACAAATACTCTACTTTGATCTGCAGCAAAGAAGATGGTTAGCCGTAGAAACAGACAGTATTGATACGGAGCATCAGAAAATCATATCGCTAACCGATCACTTTACCGACTATATTGCCGGAATCATACAGGCACCGGATTCCCCTGAAACCAATTCCTATACACCGACCTCCATATCCGACATTAAAATAGCCGATCCGACGGCTAATACCATGCAGATACAGCCGCCTGTTGCCAACCAGAAAGGAGACGGTACTCTTGATTTTCCGATTCAGCTGCCATCGGGAAGAAACGGATTACAGCCATCGGTTGCTGTATCATACAACAACAACGGATCCAGTGGTATTGCCGGTTTTGGATGGGACATATCCATGGCATTCATCACCGTAGACACCAAATTCGGAGTACCGGAATACCATGCTTCAAAAGAAACGGAAAGCTACCTGCTCAACGGAGAAGAGCTGCAGCTCAAAAACGGCACACAATTATACCTGCCGCACCGCAGTTTTACCACCATCAACAGAGTAAACAATGCCGTTTTTTATCCGAAAACAGAAAGCAGCTTCTCTAAAATAGAACGTAAAGGAACCCATCCTTCCAATTACTACTGGGTTGTTTCGGATAAATCCGGAACAAAATACTACTACGGACAAACCGCATCCGGCAGATTGACATCGGGTACCAATTCCGGTAATATTGCCAAATGGATGTTAGAAAAAGTAGAAGACAAAAACGGCAATTATATACAATATAATTACTACACCAAAACCTACAACTCCGGAATCTTGTCGGGAGGAAAAGAGCTGTTGATAAATTCCATATCCTATACCCTGCATCCTTCCATAAATTATTCCGGAATGGAAAAAGGCATCCACAAGGTCAACTTTATTTATAATACAGAACAGCGCACCGATCAGTCAGTGAGTTACCGCTATGGTTTCAAAGAGGTAAGTGCTTCGTCTGTGAACAGCATTCAGGTATTTAGTGCTACCCAAAGAAAAAAAGATGTAGAAAACTACCAGATCCATTACAACTTTAAATACAAAACAGGAGCGTTTGGAAAACAGCTGCTCGATGGCATAGAAACAAACAACATAAAAATACATAAAGACCAATCACAGGAAACAACCTCTTATGTGCATACATTTGAGTATTATAATGATGTTCAGAACGGCTTGTTCGGACCGGATGTAAGGTTGAATTCATATGACGATTTCGAAGATGAAAAGCACTCTACGCTAAGTTCCGGAAAAGAATCGTATAAAACATCAGAGTTTACTGTTGGGGGTGGTGTTTCTCCTTTATATAACGTTCCTTCCTGGTGGCCTTTCAGTACCGGTGGCACCTTTAATATGACATTTCCGTCAAATGTTTCGAGTAAAACATCACCTGCTATGGTACTCATGGACATCGATGGAGACGGATTGGATGACAAAGTCATGAAAATAGGCAATGATGTCAAATACCGAAAAAACCTTGGCGGGGTACTTTTTAGCGAGCAACTCTATAAAGTAAGTCATTTGCCTGAACTGGGACTTACGGAAAACAGAAGCTCAACGGCTCCCGAAAAATCCATTTCCCTGATTGCTTTTAACCTGCAATCTTCCAAGTCCAACTCCAATTCGAGAGTACGTACCTTCTTTACCGATGTAAATAGTGACGGACTCGTAGATTATGTAAAGGATAAAATCGTATATTTCAACAGAATAGATCCGAATTCGGGTTTACCTTCTTTTACCAGTAACAGTGAACTCACACCCAACCTTATTTTCAAAGAAGGAGATGTAGATCCGGGTATTTCTGAACCACTGCCTGATCTTACACTGGGCAATGACCTCATGGATGTTGTTAAAGTATGGGTAGCACCCAAAGCCGGGAAAATCAACATCACAGGACAGATCAGCAAGCCATTTGTCGCTTCTGAAAACGGAGTACGCTACTCCGTTGAAAAAAGCAGCTTTAAAAATCTTGTAGTAGGACCTCCTGTAAATCTGGGCAGTTATTATGCTGCGCTATCACAAACAACAGAAGATACTTTCAATTCATTCCTATTAGTAAATGAAGAAGTCAATCAGACCGACAGCCAGTTTTTCAATCCTGCGCTATCAGAAACAGTAGAAAATACCTGGATGTCTGATCTGTTGGTAAATGAGCATGTTAATCAAGCCGATAGTCTGTTTGTCAATCCTGCAATATCCGGCCTTACTGCCGATGTTCCGGTAGCATGGCCAATTGATGATTCGGAAGCATATGATCTGCCTTATGAGCAGGACTTTACTGATTTGCTGGATAGTATGGGCACCCCAATGATGGCAGAGCCCTTCAATACTATGGCAGCTAATGCTTTGCCGGTCATTCCGGGAGGACCCATTGGTGGTAGCCCACTCATTCCATACACTACTACCTATATCAAACAGCCGTCACTATTAGTTGTCAATTCAGAAACCACCAACTTTTCAAATATATCCGTCAGCAAAGGCGATATGATCTTTTTCAGAGTCAACAGCAGTCAGATCCCTACAGAGCCGGCAGCGGTAACATGGGATCCTGCAATTACCTATACCACTCAGGATTATCCTTCTGCGAACCAATACCCGCAATATTCCTCCCGATTCAGCGAATCATTTGTCTATGGCAATGCCATCAGCGAACCGCACCTGTTTACCGCTAAAGGCAATTACCGATTGCAGTGGGATGCTTTTACCATCAACAACAGCGGCACCAATGCACAGCTCTCTGATGATGTTTTTATCACCGTGACCGGATACCAACTCAAAACCAATCCGGACAATTCGGTAAGCAAAGTACCCTTTAACGGATACTCGTCCACACAGCTCCAGAAAAGACATATCAAAGCCAATACCAACAATGCTATACCGGCCATCAATTTGGCCTTCAACTTTACAGACATCAACAGTAACGACCCTGATACCTATAAATACCTTGAAATAGAAGTAGAAACCACCTCTCAGATCAACTGGAAATTATTGGACAATCTCTTTAAACCGAGGGTAATCAAAACCGATAATAATGAACTGACCTATATAAAACCAAAATACCAATCATACCACAAACAACATAACAACAATTATAAATCTACTTTTCCTACAGCAACGACTTTAGGCATCAACCATAACTTCAGTCTTGCAGGCTGTGATGAGCCGACCTGTAAAGACCGCACCATTTTTATGGTGGTTAAAAATGCCAATGGTAAAATCATTTCAACCCTAAACGGGCGTCCGGCAAAATTCCGTTACCTCATCAACCAAAACGGCGTCATTACAGAAAAAAGACAGTTCAACGGAACCACTTTTGTAACCTTGACGGGTAACTCTTATCAGGCAAGCCTGCCTGCCAACACCACTTTATTTATTGAATACTATACCGACAGCGGAACTATAGCCACAAAACTAAATGCATTTCAGAACACAAACGGCAACAACCTGGTAACGGCTACCTCGGCAACTACCAATACCAGTTTTTACAAACCCAATATCTTTTATTCGGATGAAATGAACGGTTTCGGAACCTTGTTCCGCAACTGGGGAGTCTTTGCCTACAAAGGCGCACAACCCGAAGAAAACTTTGTACCCATCAAACGATCGTATCTGGGCAGGCTTGCCATAGCCGGTTTGTCTTCTGCAGAAACACCGACACAAACGGAGATCAATCAGATGAACAATCTGGCAAACACCAATATAGAGGATATTGATTATGATTTTGACACAGACCAGTTTACAGGCGGCAGCCCGGGCATAAACCTCAATCCGCAAAGTATTGAGGCTGCGAGACACTTTACACCATTGAGTCCCGATCGTGCCAATATGGCGTGGAGTGCTCATGAACGCCTCTACATAAAAGCAACGGAAATGAGTCCGTATCTTCGTTATAACAATGAAGATGAAATACAGATGCTTCCGATACCGGCACCAACGGGTGTAGGATTATACGGAGCGGTTTCCATTACAAAAGAAAACACTTCTGAATCCAACTCACTTGGTAAAAGCATCTCTTTCTACGGTATCTCTCTGGGGAACACTACAAGCAGGGCAACAAGCAGACAGCTCAACGAATACCGTGACGTCAACGGAGACGGATATCCGGATATCATAGGAAACAATAAAATACAGCTCACTTCCAAAAGAGGAGGGCTCACCAACTCATCACTCAATATCAATATGTTGGGCAAAATCACCAGCAACGGAAGCGGAAAAGCAGCCGGAGGGTCTGCTGCCCACATTGTAGCCTTAACAGATCCTACCACACAAAAAACAAATGTGAAAATAGGTAATAGTGCTACCTTTTCAGGTAACTTTGGCGGCAGTGAATTCATCACCAATTCCAACCACGAACAGACCCTGATCGATGTAAACGGAGACGGACTGCTCGATATTGTAATGACGGGCGGTACCGTAAGGCTCAATACCTCAGGCGGATTTGTTCCGGCAACATGGCCGGGATACGGCGTTGCCAGACTGAGCCGCACCATTTCAAAATCGATTTCAGCAGGTTTTGGCGGAAGTGTTTCTGCATTTCCGGAAACAGTCAGCACCATCAACGGAGAATCTATGGTTACTTCATCTAATCTCGATATTGCATTTGGAGTCACAGGCTCACGCAGTGTCACACAAGACAAAAATGATTTTGCCGACTTTAACGGCGATGGTCTGCCGGATTATGTAGACAGTAACAACCGCATATATTTCAATACCGGTACGCGCCATATCGCTTCAGACTTATATCTTTCCAGACTTACAGAATCATCTTCCTCTTCTGTAGGAAACATCAAAAACCTCGGGATTATGGTTCCGTTTCCCATACCATTCTTTGGCATCATCATCAAAGCAGGTGTAGGCGGCGGTCTTAATAAAGTAGACACCTTTAGTGAAGAAAACGTAAGCCTGCGCGATTTTGACGGGGATGGCTATCTGGATATTGTAAAATCGACTACTGAAAAAGAACTCGTCATCAATTACTCCAGAATCGCCCGTACCAATATGCTCAAAACGGTAAACAACCCCACCGGTTCCAGTATCGAACTTGATTATGCTACTAAAAACGTAATTTCAGGTACCGGATTCGGCAACAACTACAAAATGCCGTTTAAAAAATGGGTATTGAGCCGTGTACAAATAAACGATGGATTTGAATCAGACGGAGAAGATATACAAAAATGGGCATTTGAATATAAAAACGGATTTAAAGACCGCAGAGAACGTAAATTCTTAGGATTCGGAGAAGTCATTTCGCATCAGTTGCGCAAAGACGGTACAGTGTACCGCACCTCAGTTACCGAGTATATGCTCAACAGCATGCAGCAGCATGAAATCTATTTACAGGGAAATGCTTCTGACAGCAGAAAATACCAATACATAGGACACCTTCCGATCAAACAAACAGTAAGCGATGCTGCCAACCGCATATGGAGCACCACAGACTATGAATACAGCATCTATTCACTAGGTGCAGCAGACAGCACCTCTGATTTTATAACCGCTGCTACCCCGACAGTCACCTATACGGATCAAAGCAGAATACTGTCATTGTTAAAGAAAAACAAAAACGTTATCACCCATTACGAGGGTAACAGTACCAATGCCATAAACATGGAAAACCGTTATGCTTTTTTACGGTATGACCGCTATGGAAACGTTCTGGAACATCTGGATGAAACCATGAACCTGAATTCCAAAATAAAATACCACGATATAAACAACCAGACGGTATATATGGTTAACATCCCTAAAGAACATACGGTAAACGCTGCTTCTTCGGGTACGGTTCTCCGAAAAAGCACCACAGAACTGAGTGCATCTAACAATATTGCCCGTATCAACAAAATCAAAACCTTAGAGAATCAGGGGCAAACTGCATCAACGGATTTTGAATACAATGTGCTGGGCAATCTGATCAAAGTACGGCATCCGAAACCTCAGATGAATGCTGCGGAAAGCAGCCGCTTTTATCAGGAATATACCTATGATACCATGTTTGACCAGTTTATAACAAAAACCAAAGACGCGTATGGATATGAGAGCACAGCGGAGTATGTAAACTTTGGAATGCCATTGGTACAAACCGATATCAACGCCATACCGTTTCATTATACCTATGACGGTCAGCGCCGTATGGTACAGTTCAAAGGACCGTATCACAAAGAGTGGACCATCCGCAACCAATACCGTATAGCCGATAACAAAATGTGGTATGCAGTTACGCAGCACAATCTCAGCGATGAAATGGGCGATGCTTCGGGTGAAATCTTACATACCTCTGCTTTTGCTGATGGTTTGGGACGCATTGTACAAACCAAAAAACAACTGGAGGTACAGCAAACCTGTGAAAGTGAACCCGGTACGGGGTACCGTTTTGCCGTTTCAGGAGCGGTGATCTATGACGAATTCGGCAGAACCATAACCACTCATCTGCCACAGGAACAAAAAGACTGTACGGGTGATTTCAACCATGCATTGAGAAACTATACGCCATTGACCCATACCGAAGCAGAAAAAACAAGCTACTTTTATGATATGCAGGATCGTTTACTGCAACAGCATGTGTATGGCCTCAATGCCACGACCACCTATGAATACGGTTTTGGTTTTGACGGCACCTCTGGCGGGGCAAAAAGCAGGGAAAAAATACAACTTCCTGAAGGTAATATATCCGAAACCTATAAAGATCACAAAGGCAGAACCACCTCTGTAGTACAGACAGATCCGGGTACGGGGCAGAGTCTGGCTACTGTGTACCAGTATGATGCACTAAGCCAGCTCTTAAAAGTAACGGATGCCGAAAATAAAACCACCTCTTATACCTACGATAGCTTTGGGCAAAAAAGCAGCACCAAACATCCTGACAACGGTACTACCACATTTAAATATGACCTAACCGGAAAATTGATCACAACTGCCAATCAGAATCTAATCAATCAGGGGCAGGAGGTACAATACCAGTACCATTTCAATCAGTTAAGACAAATCCTTTATCCGAGTCATAAGGTACGCTATTATTACGGGGCTGCCGGAGAAGCCTTTAATACTGCCGGACGTCTGAAGAAGATAACAGACCTTACAGGAACCCGCGGTATGCAATACGGTGCTTTGGGAGAAGTGATCCGCGATATGCGTTATTTATCGGATCAGTCCGGAGAGCTTAAAACGTTTGATAGCAGTTACCGTTATGATTCTTGGGGGCGTATCATGGAAATGACCTATCCGGATCAGGAACATCTGAGATACCGCTATAATGAGGTCGGGCAATTGTCAGGCATTTACAGTAATTCCGGAGAAACGTATCTCAAAAACGTACAGTACAACTACTTTGATCAGCCGGTTCGTATAGTATATGGAAACGATGTGGTCACCACTCAGGAATACGACATCACGCAGCGCATCCGTGCGATGCAGCTCGACCGTCCGGATGAAAGTACTTTTATGCGCAACCTATATAATTATGATCGCAATCAGAATATTGTAAATATCAAAAATGGGTATTCACAACATCAGATCATCCGAATGGGAGGTCAATATGAAAAAAGTTATCAATATGACGGATTTAACCGTCTTGCAAGTGCGGTTGGCAAATGGAAAGGATATCAGGAATCCCATAAGTACAAGCTCAATATGGAGTACAACCGTACGCATGGTATCGTAAACAAAAACCAGTGGCATGTCACCGGTTCACCGCAGTATTCCGGCGAAACGGTACATTCTTACCAGAGCAAATATACCTATCAAAATGAGCAGCATCCGCATGCGCCTTCTAACATTAGATATACTAATTTTGAGGGACAATACCGTGGCGAAGTTCTTTTCAGATATGATGCCAATGGTAATATGATCAATGCCATAAATAAAGACGTCAGAGGCATAGAATGGCGTAAGCGCGATATGCTGTGGGATGAGCAAAACCGTCTGACAGCTGTGATTGATGATGACAAAAAAATCAGTCACTATGTGTACGATCACAGCGGTGAGCGTACCTTTAAATCAGAAGGAAGCGTTTCTGAAGTCAGCATTGCCGGAGAAAACATATACCGTGTGCTTGATTTTAATCAGTATTTGCTCTACCCTTCGGGCTATATGGTAGTCAATCCGGCACGGGATCAGATCACCAAACACTACTACATCAACGGCAAGCGTTTTGCCAGCCGTCTGGGGCGTATCGGAAAATGGATGGACGATACAACGAATAAAAGAAGAACCCTTTCTTCAGAATCGGGTGATACCAATACAGCAGCTGATTTTAACCAGCTGGCACAGGCAAACGGACTGAACCTGCCGTATGCAACCTACAGCATCAGTGTAGGCAACTCGGCAGCGAACTGTATCTCACAGCTGCAGTCCCTGCTGAACCTGTACAATACCCCGACAACGCAGCATTGTCGCAACTATATACAGTCTGCAATGAACAACCTGCCGGCATGTGAAGCACTGGTATTGGTCAACAACTATATCTGCAGCCCGGTAACACCGCCTAATAAGCCGATCGATACCACACTTCCGGGATACACACCGGGGCAGTTGCAGGAGTTTGACTGTCTTACCGAGCTCAACATCCTTATCGGAGAATATACCGCTATACTGATACCAACACCTGATGAAAATGGCAGACCTGTAAAAAATCCAAAAGAGGCTTGTGCCAGAAATGCTTTATATTACATTCAGACCCAGCTCACGTTCAATCCGGCACTCAATGCCTGTGAAGTATATCTGCATCTACAGGCAAACTATAGCTGTGATACGGCACCCGGTACAATAGAAGGACCGGGTACACCCGGCACCTTACCGGATAACTGGACCGACAACGGCGGAAATGAAGGCGATCCAAAAGAAGAATATGATGAATCGCTGCGCAAACCAATCTGGTGGTACCATACCGACCATTTAGGAAGCAGTACGTACCTAACGGATAACTTTGGAAGACCAAGTCATTACTATGACAACCTGCCTTTTGGAGAGACCATGGTTGAACACAACCAAAGTCAGTATTATGGTAACCAGTATAAATTCAACGGAAAAGAGTTAGACAGCACTACCGGAATGTATTATTCTGGCGCACGCTATTATGAGCCAAGATTTAGTATATTTGTTAGTGTTGATCCTTTGGCGGAGCAAACGATGACACCTTATCAGTATGTAAGTAATAATCCTATAAACTTTATAGACCCAACCGGATTATATCGTATTTATTTTATGACCAGAAGTTATGCTCCGTTTAGAAGCTTTGGCCCAGGTAATAATTGGCATGGTGATAATAGAAGTCATAGTTTAGATATTAATGCTTCTTATCGTGGAGCCTCATTAATAGAATACGATACAGAGCGGAGAAGTGTTGGTGTGGAAGGATGGAAATCTAGATCGTTTACCTTTGATGGTAAGAAGGATAAAATTTCAAGAACTTCTGTGTATAATAGATCAAAAGGAAATAATATTGATGTACATTCTTCGGCTGGAAATGCTGCTCAGTTTGGTGCTCAACCAATAGACCAATTTACAAAGCTTAATGTTAAAACAGAAGGGAATGTTAAAACAGATCATATATTAAATATTAAAGGAACAATAAGTGGAGATAATTTTCCAAATCAAGAGAGTATTATGTATGACAGTTTTGGGAACGGACTTTGGTTAGGAAATTATGAAACAAAAGGTGATAGACAAACTGGACCTGTATTTAATTTATTTTTTGAGAACGAAGGAGACGTTAGTATGGATGTTAATATTCGTGTTAAAGTAAGTAAAGACGGAGAATTTTTAGGAGTAATGCAAAAAAACAAAAGGGGTAATGACGAAATGATTTCAATTAGAGATTGGAACAAAAAATTTGAGAAATGATGACAAATAGAAAATTTATTGTAGCCTTTTTAATATCCTTTTTAGTGTATCTTTTACCTGAAATTGTTGTTAGTGATGCTATGCTATATATTACGGGAGGGATGTTTGTAGCATCAATAGATGAAGTATTGAAATTATTTTCTGTTCAAAATAGTAACATATCTTTTTTACTTTTGGCGGTTATTTTGATAGGAGCGATTATTTTGTTTTTTCAGTTAAAAAATAAGCTATTTAAGTATTTATTTTTGTTTTTTATAGGGTTACTTCTATACATTATTGATTTTGGATTGCATAGTTTTGTCAGTTATGACCCCGAAATAAAAGACAGAATAATTTTAAACTCAAATATTAAGGCTATCACTTTTATGTTGATAGGTGTTTTAATAAAAAGTTTTATATTGTCTTGGATTTATTACAAAGGAGGTAAAGAATAACAGTTATAAATTTCAATTATTATATCAAAGATTTGCAAAATTACAGGACTTTTTTTTGCTCTGATCGCATGGATTTGTAATCCGGTACAATAGAAGGTCCGGGTACACCCGGCACCTTACGGGATAACTGGACCGACAACGGAGGTAATGCTGGAGAACCAGAAGAAGAAAACTATGACGAGTCGTTGCGCAAACCGATCTGGTGGTTTCATACCGACCATTTAGGCAGCAGTACGTACCTAACGGATAACTTTGGAAGACCAAGTCATTACTATGACAACCTTCCTTTTGGGGAGAGTATGGTAGAACACAACCAAAGTCAGTATTATGGCAATCAGTATAAATTCAACGGAAAAGAGTTAGACAGCACTACGGGAATGTATTATTATGGCGCACGCTATTATGAGCCAAGATTTAGTATATTTGTTAGTGTGGATCCTTTGGCGGAGCAAACGATGACACCTTATCAATATGTTCATAACAACCCAATAAACCTTATAGATCCTACAGGAATGAATGCAGAGCCCCCTGTAAAAGGATTACAATATTTTAGAGATGATACAGGTGAATATTTCTGGAATAAAGAGAAAGATAAATATGAACATTATGTTAATGATAAGGATGGATCAAAAAGTTTTAAAGGATATTACGATGCGAGTAGTTTTAAAGAACCTGTTGGAGATTATTTTATAGATTTTAATTCTGCAGGAAGCCAAAAAGATACTTTTGATATAAGTAAAACGATTACGAGTATATCGGACCCTTTATACTCAGTTTTAAATTTAATGGGTCAAATAAAAAATATTAGCAATCCTGAAAAATATCCAGGAGTAGAGATTTATAGTTCACCACATATGAATGGAGCTTTAACAGCTGGAAATGTTATTTTTACTAATCCTGATATGCAAGATAAAAATACATTGGATCATGAGTATGGACATTATCTTGATTATAAGCACAATTTCGAATATAAGCAAAAAGAATATTTAAAAACCATTGCTATTCCCAGTATAATAAGTGCTACAAGATCTACAGTTTCTGATAAATATAAACATGAAAAATCTCAATCAGAAAAAAGAGCTAATAGATTAGGAGGGGCTTGGACTGGAAATAAAGATTTAAAAAATATATATAGAAATTAATTATGAAGAAATTATTAATAATATTATCGGTACTTATTTGTTTTGCTTGTGATCCAATGAATGGGAAAATGAGTTTTAAGAATGAATCTGATTCAGATATCTATATTCGAATTATATTTTTCAAAGATTCTACAGTAATTGGAACAATGGTGGGATTACGAAATATAAAAGCGTATGAAAATAGAAAAATAGGCAAACTCTATAGTTGGGAATCAGAATTCGAAAATGCTAATAAAGATAGTTTAAGTATTGTTATATATGACAACTATGATTTTTTAAGTAATTCAGATGAACAAAGTAATAAAATAAAAAGTGACAGTCTTTTGAAAGTAGGGGATTTTGAGTACAAAAATTATACTTTGAAAGATTTGAATAGATTAAAATGGCAAATTACTTATCCTGATGATGGATTTAAAAAAGGAGAAAAATTAAAGGAATAATTCTTCAATAAAATAGCATTATTCAGTAAACAGACAACTGCACCACTTTTTCAAACCTCCCATGATGGCTTTTAGAAACGGGAATCCGAATTCCTTTTTCATAAACAAACGGCAAACCATAACAATCTTTTTCAACTTTTTCAGAGCTGATCTCATAGATGTGTTGCAAATCCTTTGGTTGCGTTACAGCAAGTGTATGGACGAAGCCTCCATCAATAACAGTTGAAGTAAGATACTTTCTTCCTTTACAATATACCTTTCCTGAAAGGATAGTAGTATTGGTACTGATTTCACATTCCAACAAATGGGGAAAGAACCCTTTGTCAAGGGTTTGCCTGTTATAAATTTTATATACGGCCTCTTTCATTGTCCATAAAATCCATACCATCAACCCAGGTTCAGGATGATTTAAAATTGCTTGCTGTTCATCTGGGGTAAAAAGTTTTTGCAGAAAACCTTTGCGCTGCCAGTTGCTTTGTATCCGTGCTAAAGAAAGATCTACGATATCATTTCCGATCATCTGGTATGCTGCTTAGATTCAATAATATCAATAGCAGCAGCTACATTCAGCATGCGTTCCATTTCTGTATTATCAATGACAATCTCAAACTTTTCTTCAATATCCAGTACAATATCTACCAGATTGGCTGAATTAATGTTCAGGTCTTTGATAAAATCAGTTTTTTCGTTTAGCTGCTCAAGAGCTTCTGTGTTTTCAGTATAAGGCTTTACGATATTTTTTACTTTTTCAATAATTTCTTCTCTGTTCATAACGATTGATATTTTTTTAAAATAATACAGGCATTTACATCTCCAAAACCAAAACTTGCTTTAGCAATAGTTGTTACAGGAGTATATAATACTTTTTGAGGAATTTTTGCTGCGCTGATAAGCTGTGTAATATCCGGATGCAGGTCTTCGCAATTCAGATTCGGAAAAAGAAAATCCTGTTGTAATTGTAGCACAGTAGCAACAGTCTCGATACTTCCGGCACCGCTAAGACAGTGTCCGGTCATAGATTTTAAGGAATTGATAAACGGAAAATCAGTTCCTTTCCGGTTCAGTGCCTGTGTCCAGTTTTCAATTTCCAGTGCATCTTTGCTCGTCGCAGTGAGATGTCCGTTAATGGCATCAATATCCCGTGCCGTTATGCCGGCATTGTCTATTGCCTGTTTGATACAACGTTGCACCGCAGTGCTATTGGGAGCTGTCATCGTTCCACCGTTTCGCTGACCTCCGGAATTGATATGACCTCCCAAAACTTCGGCATAGATAGTAGCTTTTCTTTCCAGAGCACTTTCCAATTCTTCTAAAACCAAAGCTCCTGCGCCACTGCCCGGAACAAATCCGGATGCTGAGGCACTCATAGGGCGTGATCCATGTTGCGGATCTTTATTGTGCTTAAAAGTGCATACGCGCATAGCGTCAAATCCAGCCCAGATATAAGGACCGCTGTCACTGGTACTTCCGGCTAACATGCGTTTTGCCAAACTGTGTTTGATACGTTCATAGGCCATTAAGATACTTTCTGTTCCGGTGACACAAGCAGAAGAATTTGTAGTTACCTGATTTCCCAATCCTAATTTTCCGCCGAGATAGGCACTGATACCACTGTTCATCGTTTGTACGACTACATTGCTTCCGAGTCGCCGGGTTTGCAAATCATCGATCTTATAAATACTTTCCCGGAACTTATCTATGCCTGAGGTTCCCGAACCAAAAATAGTACCGCTGTCCCAATCCGTATCTGCATTTAGATCAACAGGTAAACCGGCATCTTTCCAGGCTTCCATTCCGGCAACAACACCGTATAATATGCCACTACTGTCAAAGCCGCGTAACTCCAGATCTGTAAAACACGCTGTTTTCACAGCATCACTAATGTTTGGAGTGCCCGAAATCTGACAGGAAAACTGTAAATCAGCCAGGTGCTGATCATATTGAATCCCTGAAATGCCCTTTTGTAAGGCAGTAGTAAATTCCGGAATTCCCACTCCGTTTGGAGCAGCAACTCCCATTCCGGTAATCACAACGCGTCTGTTCATTTTTTTATAAGTATCATTCCGGCAATAGTACCTTTGCAAACCGTTTCGTCTGCGGTGTTCTTCATCAAAACCTTGCATTTGAGTTTTCCGAACCGAAAATATATTTTCTCCGATTCGATAAATACTTTTTCTGAAGGATAAACAGGTTTTAAAAATTCTATTTCAGTTGAGGTTAGGGCAATTTCTGGTGTTGTCTTCAGGCTGTCTCTCAACAAATAAATTCCGAGACAAACCAATCCGGCCTGAGCCATAGTCTCGGTAAGAATCACTCCGGGTGTAACAGGGTGATTTTCAAAATGGCCTCTATAAAAATCATGATCTGCTGTATAAGTATAACTTGCTTTTGTGCCGTTTTCATCAACACTAAGCAATTCGTCAACAAACAGGAATGGTTTTTTATAGGGCAAAAGAGCCAGTATGTTTTTTCTTTCCATAGTTACCATTGTAATAAAATCGTCTGAGCAGAAAATCCGGGACCAAAACTCAGCATAAGTCCTTTTTCTCCTGATTCGGGATGTTCGTTCATAATTTTTTCAAGAACGTATAATACAGTAGCACTGGACATATTTCCATATTGTTTCAATATTTCTTTCGTAGCATCTATATTCTTATTCAGACTACTAAAAATACCTTCTACCGTCTGTACAATCTTTTTGCCTCCGGGGTGGAAGATGAGGTGATCCAGATCTTTGACAGCTATATTATTTTTTTCAAGAAAAGGAAAAATAATCTTTTCAAAGTTTGCCGAGATGGTATCGGGGACGGCTATATCCAGAATCATCTGTAAACCGTTATTGGTAAGTTTAAATCCCATAAGATGCGTAGCCTCATAAAAATGATACATCTGGTCATCGATAATTTCAGGTCCCATATCCTGTTCACACGAAGATAGCAGACAACAGGCAGCTCCATCACCAAAAATAGCGGCGCTCACAATATTAGGCATTGAAAAATCATCGAGCTGAAAAGTAGCGGTAGGCGATTCTACCGCAATAACGGCAGCTCTTTTTCCGGGATTGGCTTTCAGAAAATTACGGGCATAAATAATTCCTGATATTCCGGCAGCACAGCCCATTTCCGTTACGGGAAGTCTAATAATATCCTGACGTAAATGTAAACGGTTAATGAGATAAGCATCTAGTGAGGGAATCATGATTCCGGTACAGCTCACTGTAATGATATAATCTAATGTCTGCGGATCCCACTGGGCTTTCTTCAAAGCCTTATCCAGTACTTTTTCACCTAAATCGGTAACTTCTCTTATGTATATATCGTTTTTATCTTCAAAAGAAGTAGCGGTAAAAACGTCTGTAGGTTCCATTATAGAATACCGTCTGTCCACCATGGCACCTTCAAAAATCTTTTTGACTTTACGTGCGAAACGCATTTCCTGTCCCTGTAACCAATCATCCAGTAAAGGCATGATTTCCTCCGTTGATCTCGAATAGGGAGGTAGTTGTTTGACGGCAGTGATGATCTTTACATTCATTTTTTAAAAATTATCCATTCATATCTAAAAGCCCATTTCCAGGTAACATTGTATTTTCTGAATCCCAGTTTTTGAGAAAAATGTATAAGCTCTTGTTTTTTAAATCCTCTTAATATCGACAGTAATCCGTCTTCTCTTGACATGTGGTTCAATCCGAAAATAGTACACAATAGCTGAAAAAGGCGGTAAGCTGTTTTGCTTCTTTCCAAATCATTAATCACAATGCCTATGGTACTGTTTTTATAGAATGACCGCATTATTTCCAATATTTCTTCATCTTTAAAATGATGCAGCGTAAGCGTGCTCAATACCACATCATATTTTAGTTTTTTAAAGTCATCTTCAAAAAGATCCATACACTTATATGAAATATTAGGATACGCTTCAGATAATTTTGCAGCATAGTCCACCGTATAGGCATTGGCATCAATACCAATGAGCAGAAACTTATAATGCTCTTTTTTGGCGTAGTCAGCCAACATTCTGAGCATATCACCATTTCCGCAACCGGCATCCACAATTGTAAAAGTGTGATTTTTATTTTCCTGCTTCAAAAGCCGTTTCAATCCGCTTAGTGTAACTTTATTACCACCTAATAGCCTGTTGATAGCAGCAATTTTATCCAAAGCATTGCGAAGTTCTTCACCCTTCAATAAAAAATCATCCATGATCTCCTGCTCTTCGCTTCTTTTCTCGGTTTGTATTTTTCTCATACTTTTACAAAAATCGGTTTACCATGTGTCTTTCTGATAATATGGCTGAGCAAGCCAGGAAATACATTTATCAATGAAAATAAAAAACGGGTAATATATTTATTCTGAAGGCTCAGTGCCAGAAAGCGACCTGTTTTTATCCGTTTGCCAAAATGTGATTTCCATTGTTTGGCATACTTCTTTTCCATTGTCGTCCTTGTTAAGTCTTCGGTTATATAATCTGTAATCAGTTCAGCCGCAATTTTGGCACTGTGTATGGCCATTGCCATTCCGTTACCGCATAGCGGATGTATAAGACCTGCAGTATCTCCGATCATAAGGATATGGTTGACTACAGGCTTTTTGGCTTCAAAACTGATCTGACTAATCGTGAGGGGCGCATTAAAAATCATATCGCTCTCATTTAGCACTTTTCCTAACAACGGATTTTTACTCAGTACATACTCCTGATATTCTTTAATGTTTTTATATTGTTTAAAAGTACTGTAATCGGCGAGATAGCAGATGTTTATGGTATTGTTTTCAATGTTAGACACTCCGCAATACCCTCCGGGAAAATGATATAGTCCTACCATATCAGAGGGAAAGTCTCCTTTATAATGTGCTTTTACCGCGAGCCATGGTGATTTTTTACGAATAAATGTCCTGGACAGATACTGATCGATTCCTGATCGTTTTCCGTAAGCTCCCAAAACAAGATCAGCCGTATACGTCTCCGTGTCTGTTTTTATCGTAAATTTTTCATTTTTAAAATCAACCTGTTTAACAGTTTCGAAAATAAATTTGCAACCATATGTCAATGCCGTTTCATAAAGCATATGATCCAGTCTGTACCGGCTGATTCCATAACCGCCGAGTGGCAGCTCAGCCTCTTTGTGATTTCCTGTAATCCCAGTAAAACGAAACCGACGGATAGGTATAGCACCATCTGTAAAGTTGACACCGAGAAAAGCAAGGTAGGGGAGTATTTCTGCTGAAAGATATTCACCACATACTTTATGTCTAGGATAGACCGATTTTTCAATTACCGTCGTGTGAATACCGTTTTTGCCTAAATGTATGGCACAGCATAAACCGGCAAGGCCGGCACCAATGATTATGATATCAGTCTGTTTTTGATGCATATAAATAAAATCTCCTTTTTCGCGAAACTTAATAAGCGTTTTTATTTAAAGATATTATTTATTTATCAATAATCAGCTTTTATTTTAACGTAAGTTGAAAAAAGATAATAAAAAAATATGAATTTTTTTATGATCACTTAGGGTAAAACTATTATGGTTAGTATTTATGTAATTACTTGATATAGTACTCATTTTGTGTGATATATTTTAATTTGAGTGTTAAAAAATTATTTTTATTACGAATAAGTATTGTTGTTTGTTTATAAATTCCTAAATTAGGGTAAATTTAAGTCATCAATTATGAATGACTTTGTTTGTTTGTTGTTTACTTGATTTTAAAAGCTACCGATTGGTAGCTTTTATTTTTTAGTACCTTTATAAAAAATTATAAAATGGCAGATAATTCTTTTGGGACACGTTTTATATTGACTACGTTTGGAGAATCGCACGGAGAGAAAATAGGAGGTATTATTGACGGTTGTCCACCGGATATTCTTCTCGATTTAGAGAAAATTCAGGCTGAGTTAGACCGACGTAGACCCGGACAATCCGCTATTGTAAGTCAGCGTAAGGAAAAAGACCAGGTCATTTTTTTATCGGGAATATTTGAGGGACGAACCACCGGAACTCCGATTGCTTTTTTTATTGATAATGAAAATAATAAGTCAAAAGACTATGACCATCTTAAAGATTATTTTAGACCAAGTCATGCTGATTATACATATTTTAAAAAATATGGAAACCGAGATTACAGAGGTGGTGGCAGAAGCTCGGCAAGAGAAACGGCTTGTCGCGTAGTTGGCGGTGCTTTGGCTAAACAGCTTATCCGTCCTGTTGAAATATATGCGTATGTTTCTTCGGTTGGAGATATTGTTTTAGAAAAAAACTATAAAGAATTAGATTTATCTTCTATAGATGCCAATATAGTTCGTTGTCCTGATGAACCAACGGCAATAAGAATGCAGGAGCTTATCAAAGAAGTAAAAAAAGAAGGTGATACCATTGGAGGGGTGGTGAGCTGCGTCATCAAAAATGTACCTGTTGGTATAGGCAGCCCCGTTTTTAACCGTTTGGAAGCGCAATTTGCAAAAGCAATGCTCTCTATACCGGCAGTTAAAGGATTCGAGTTTGGTAGCGGATTTGAAGGCTCAAAAATGAGAGGCAGTGACCATAATGATTATTTCAACGAAGACGGTAGCACAAAAACGAATTATTCAGGAGGTATTCAGGGAGGTATCAGCAATGGAATGGATATTTATTTTCGAGTAGCTTTTAAGCCGGTTGCAACTTTACTAAAGCCTCAGGAAATGCTATCCGTTGATGGAACGCTCAAAATAGTAGAAGGCAGAGGACGGCATGATGCCTGTGTGCTGCCACGGGCAGTTCCGGTTGTAGATGCAATGGCAGCATTAGTGCTGGCAGACTTTATGCTTTAATCATTGCATTCCATCATCAGTAAATACCCTTTTTCATACCGTATGCTTACCGTACCGTCTTTGGTAACAGCATTACTGCTTCCCGTTCGGAAGCCCAGTGTCAGAGATTCATCACAGAGAGGGTAATCGAGGTTCTCGGTATAAATGTTCTCCACATGCCCTATGGGTATCAGCGAAATAGTAGTACCGGCAGGATACCATTTTTTATAGTGCTTTGGCAAGAGAAACACTTTTGAATAATCATCCAGTAATACCACTTTGAGTTGTCCGGCATACTTTACCATATTGGTAAGATTGGTAAAAGTATGGTCCATTCTCCTTCCGGTAGCCCAAACAACATTTACAGCTGGAATTCCTTTCTCTATCAGGTAATTATATGCCTTATCCAGATCGGTAGAATTCTGATCTTCTATTTTAATAATTTCGATCGGGTATTGAAGCTCTTTATATCTATTATAATCAAAACCACGGTCAAAATCTCCGATAAGCACATCAATTTTAATTCCTAATTCAAGGACGCGATCTACAGCAGAATCCAATACTACGACCAGAGGTGACCATTCCAGCAGCTGGTTGAGAAGTTCCCTGTTACAGCTTTCTCCGTTGGCAATGATTAAAGCGGGTTCCTGATCATCGCGTACGATATGATGTGAAGACATTTTTTATTTTCAAAAGTAAAAAAAATATCAGAATAGAAAAGATACATTTTTAAAGAATTGGATTAATGTTTATATTTGGAGCTATTAAAAAACAATACAATGGATTTACAACAGGACCAATGGTGGGAAAACTACCAAAAAGATGAAAATGCTGTTTTATTAGATGTTCGTTCTGAAGAAGAAGTAGAAGAAATAGCAATTCCGCAGGCAATTAATATTGATTTTTATAAAGGACAGGAGTTTCTAAATGAACTGGAGCAATTAGATAAAAATAAAAACTATTATGTGTACTGTCGTTCCGGAAACAGAAGCGGACAAACCTGTATGCTGATGAAGCAATTAGGCTTTGAAAACACGTTTAACCTGATCGGAGGAATGAACGAATGGGAGGGACCAACAAAATAGTAAAAGGCGCAAGCCTTTTTTTTATGTATGTGCTAAAAAGTGAAAAGCAATGATGGAACTAATAGATTTTATACTGCATGTAGACCAGCATTTGGTTGAATTTATAAATGATTACGGTATTTGGGTATATGCCATTTTATTCTTAATTATATTTGTTGAAACAGGTGTTGTGGTAATGCCTTTTTTACCGGGTGATTCTCTGTTATTTGCAGCAGGAATGCTTGCCGCTCAGCCCAATGAACTAAATGTTATACTCTTAATTGGTTTATTGCTCATTGCTGCTATTTTAGGTGATTCCTTAAACTATTCTATTGGTAAAAGGTTTGGAATGAAACTTACAAAAGTAAAACTGTTTGGTAAACAGCCTGTACAGGAAAAGCATATAGAAAAAACACATGATTTTTATGTGAAATACGGCAGTAAGACCATTGTTATTGCACGGTTTGTGCCGATAATCAGAACTTTAGCTCCGTTTGTGGCAGGCATAGGAAAGATGCGTTATGCTACTTTTATTACCTATAATATAGTAGGGGCAGTTTTTTGGGTGGTAGGAATTACACTTGCCGGCTTTTTCCTTGGAAATATTCCCATTATAAGAGACAATTTTTCTAAAGTAGTTTTACTGATTATCATACTTTCGGTATTACCTATTATTTTTTCTGTAATTAAAGAGAAATACACTTCTAAAAAGAATTAAAAACTAAAATTTTATTAAAATAAGATTTTCTTATAATTAGTTTCTGTATTTTTTTTACTTTTGCTACATCAAAATTAAAATATGAATCACACCATGTGCTATACTACTAATTGCTTTTGCTGGATATCCGGACAGAGATTTCATGTAGTGTAACATTTTATAACCGCATAACAATACCATTGAGTCTCTGTAAAAATATTACAGAGACTTTTTTATTTAATACTTATGATAAACGATATTTTAACCAGAAACCAGTCATTAAACCGCCTTTCTATCAATAGAAAGGAGATCATACAATGGATAGATGAGATGTATCAGTGGCTTTTTGCCACTGAAGAATCTCTGGCTGATGAAGAAGCATTTTCAAAAGCCTATACCCACTTGTATAAAAAATTAGATATGATTTTACAACAGTTGCCTGAGCAGGAAAGAGTATCAGCAGCTTTTTTTAGTGAATTGAATGAAACGCATAAAATACTTTTTTTAGATCTCGAAGCTATTTATGAATTTGATCCGGCTGCTAAGTCACGCGATGAAATCATCTTATCTTATCCCGGGTTTTATGCTATTGCAGTATATCGGTTGGCGCATATATTGTGGCAATTGAATGTTCCGGTTATTCCACGCATTATTTCAGAATATATACATGGGAAAACGGGAATTGATATTCATCCCGGAGCCACAATCGGTCATTCGTTTTTTATTGACCACGGAACCGGTATTGTCATCGGGCAAACGGCTATCATTGGTAACCATGTAAAAATCTATCAGGGAGTCACGCTGGGAGCACTTAATGTAAAGAAAGAAGAAGCAGAAACAAAAAGACATCCTACTATTAAAGATAATGTGATCATTTATGCCAATGCTACCATTCTGGGAGGAAAGACAGTTATAGGAACAGATACTGTGATAGGAGGCAATGTATGGATATCATCTTCTGTACCTGCAAATTCTCTGGTTTTTAATAAAAGCGAGATCGTTATTAAAAGCAATAAAATATTTCCCGAACCATTAAATTTTGTCATTTAACCTAAAACCATTATAAAATGAAAGCAAATAACATTCTGGAGTTAATAGGAAAAACGCCTATTGTCAAGATCAATACATTATATGCAGCACCGGATAAAGAAATCTGGATAAAACTGGAACGAACTAATCCGGGAGGAAGTATTAAAGACCGTATTGCATTAGCAATGATAGAAGATGCCGAGAAAAAAGGAATATTAAAACCGGGCAGCGTTATCATTGAACCAACATCGGGAAATACAGGAATCGGATTATCATTGGTAGGTGCTGTAAAAGGATATAAAGTGATTTTAGTAATGCCGGAATCCATGAGTTTAGAACGTAGAAAACTGATGGAGGTTTATGGAGCAGAATTTGAACTGACTCCTCGTGAAAAAGGTATGAAAGGAGCTATTGAAAAAGCTCAGGAGTTAGTGAATACCATTGAAAATGCATGGACACCACAGCAATTTGAAAATGAAGCCAATCCTGAAATACACAGTCATACTACTGCTCAGGAAATTTTAGCTGATTTTCCGGACGGATTAGATTATGTGATCACAGGTGTAGGAACAGGCGGGCATATATCAGGTATTGCAGCCGTATTAAAACAAAAATACCCGGATATTAAGATCATAGCTGTTGAACCTGAACTATCGCCAGTATTAAGCGGTGGTGAACCCGGACCGCATCCTATTCAGGGAATCGGTGCAGGGTTTGTTCCTAAGGTTTTTAAAAAAGACCTTATTGATGAAATAATCACAGTAGGAAAAGAAGAAGCTTTTGACTTCACCAGAAAACTGGCACGAAATGAGGGGATTCTTACAGGAATTTCTACGGGAGCTTCACTTGCTGCTATTGCAAAAAAAATAGATCAACTACCATCGGGAAGTAAAGTACTCACCATTAATTATGACACAGGAGAACGTTATTTATCAGTAGAAGGTTTATTTTAGGGGTAAAAAATAAATTAATCCTTGAAATTTTGTTATTTTTATAAAAAACTGAAAAGAATGAGATATTTTAAAGGAATAGCAACGCTGATTTTATTGGGTACCCTGACACTTTCAGCATGTTCATCTGATAATGAAGCAGCTGATTGTGAAAGAGACCAGCATGCCTTAATTGCATCTGTAGAAAGTGAAACATTGACAGTTGCTGTTAATTATGATTTACCGTTAGACGTCATTTACGGAATAGAAAATTCCTGTGGTGCTTTTAAGAAATTTGAAATCGAAAAAAATGGATTTGACTGGAATATTAAAGTCATCAACCATTATACAGGATGCGAATGTTCTGAAGTATATAGAAATGAAACGCAAAAACTGTATTTCAGAGTTACTCAGCCCGGGACCTATACACTCACCTTTAACAGTCCGGATGGTTCTGCTATTCAAAAAGTAATCATTGTAACATAAAAAAGAGGTTTTCAACAAAACCTCTTTTTTAATGAGCTAAAAATTCTTTTAACCTGTTTTTTCCTTCATTTAGTAATGAATCGGGAGGATATTTTTCATTGATTTCAGCTGTATTGAGCAATGTATCCACATCATAAAAGTAGATTACCTGCTCTTCAAGACGATCCTTATTATCTTTATTATTTATTATTTCTACAATCGCTGCAACTACTTTGTTTTTCTTGTAATAAAAAATTTTATTGGTAGATATCTCATCGTATTCCTGATAGATAACAGAAAAGAGTTGAGTGGCGTCAAAGGCAAAATAGCTGATGCTGTAATCAATATCTTTATTGTTTTTTTTCAGTGTTCCATTAATGTTTTCAACTTCAAACTGTTCATTCTCATTGATGTCTTCAATATACGTATTGATTTCACTAATCTTAAATTCAGTGTCGGGAATAGTCTGACTATATGCCGTAACCGACATAAATGTAATCAGTATAAAAAGGGTTTGTTTCATCTGTAATGATTGTTAATTATTTCGTTTAATAGGTTTGTTACTATTTGCTAATTCCCAAAGGGTTGCAAAAATGAGTTGTACACGGGGTAGCATTGCATCATACATGATCTTGTCTGAAGTATCAGTAGGTTTGTGATAATCTGCATGTGTACCGTTATAATAGAAAATAGCAGGTACATTGTTTTTTGCAAAATTGTAGTGATCGGATCGGTAATAAATCATCTCCCGATCGTTAGGATCATTATAGGTATAATCCAATATAAGATTGGTGTATTTTTTGTTGGTAGCCTCTGATAGGTTATGAAGATCTTTGCTAAGCCTGTCAGCACCTACCAGATATATATAATCACCAGTACCAATATGTTTATCATCAATGCGCCCAATCATATCAACATTGAGATTGGCAATTGTTTGCTCGAGAGGGTATAGGGGATATTGGGTATAAAATCTGGAACCGTGTAATCCGTATTCTTCTCCGGTACAATGCAGAAAAATAACAGAGCGCTTTGGACCTTTACCTTCCTTTACAGCTTTTTGAAACACACGTGCGATTTCCAATACCGCTGTTGTTCCGGAAGCATTATCATCAGCTCCGTTATATATTTCTCCGTTTGCCATGCCAATATGATCATAATGGGCAGATAATACAATGTATTGATCGGGAAACTCACTTCCTTTAATAAAGGCAATCACATTTTCACTGTCTGAGAGTGTAGGGCTAAATGGCCGTTGCATAAATTCTGACGGTACTTTTTGATAATAATTAGATGTTCCTTTGGCTGCAGAAATATTTTGTAACTCATAAAAATCACGGATATAGGCTGCTGCTTTTTTCTGACCTGTTTCTCCTGTTCTACGGCCTTCCATTTCATCAGCTGCAAGTGTGGTAACATGAGTTATTAGGTTTTCTTTCTCAATTTGTTTAAGATAATGAGTAAGATCGGTATTTTTTACGTTCTGGTTATTTTTTTGTCCAAAAGAACTTATTATGAAAAAGAAACTGATAAATATGTATATATTAGAATGTTTCATAATTATTTTTAATTCCAAATGTACATTTTTAAGCAATACAAAAAGAATTTTTAGGATCTTTTAAATTTTTGTTTATTTTTTTTATCAAATTTATATTGTAGTATTAAAAATATTAGTATATTCGTACTAAGTAGTGTTTTTATTATGTTTTATAAGAATTGGCTTGCCAAGAAATTGGCAGGCTTTTTTATTGTATTTTCTCACCTAAACAGGACACACTTTTCTTAAATATCATTTTTTAGTTGTCTGCATACTATTTTAAAGATATAAATTAGAAAGCTATTGTTATATTTGTGTGCAAATCATACAAATGAAAAAAGTAGTTTTGGTCACGGGAGGCTCATCGGGTATCGGAAAGTCAATCGGAGAATTCTTACAGGAAAAAGGCTTTATCGTCTATGGTACCAGTCGTAATCCGCAACAAATAACAACTTCTAAAATACAGTTACTTGCCTTGGATGTACGGCAGACAGATACAATTAAAAAAGCGGTAGAAACTATCATTGCAAAAGAAGGCAGACTGGATGTTGTAATTAATAATGCAGGTGTTGGCATCACGGGGCCAATTGAAGAAATCCCGGCAGAGGAAATAAAAAACAACTTTGAAACCAATGTATTCGGTCCGATTGAGGTTATGAAAGCTGTTCTGCCTCAGATGCGATTGCAAAAAGACGGATTGATCATTAATGTTACCTCTATTGCGGGATATATGGGATTACCGTTCCGGGGAATATATTCCTCTTCAAAAGGCGCATTAGAACTGATAACAGAATCTATTCGTATGGAAGTAAAACCTTTTGGTATTGATGTCGTGAACATAGCTCCTGGTGATTTTGCTACGGATATCGCTACCCGTAGATTTCATGCTCCGCTCATAAAAGGATCTCCTTATGAGAAAGTATATTCAGAACAATTGGCTACAATAAATACACATGTTGATGACGGATTAAATCCTAAAGAAATGGCTTTGGCTATTTATAAAATCATGCATACAGATCAGCCTCGGATCCATTACAAGGTGGGCGCTTTTATGCAGAAATTTTCAATTGTCTTGAAAAAGATTCTTCCGGACAGGATGTATGAAAAAATACTTATGAACCATTATAAATTAAAATAACCTTATTAAAACATGAAAAAAACTACTTTACTTTTATTATTTTTCGCAACCTTTAAAGGTTTTTCACAGATTATTGAACATCAGAGATTTATTGTTTCAGCTAATGTAGGGGTCGGTTTCACCCTTACAGATAACACTGATAACGATATTTCAGAGTATCTTCGGGCTTATAAAACGTATGAACTCAATGCCGGATATCGTTTGGCTTTTGATGGTAGGATTTTTATGGGTCTTACCTATAAGAAGATAGATTTCAATAAAAGGAACTATAACTCATATGAAAACATTTCCAGTCCTGTTGGTTTTGATGCAATTCCAAATCAATTAAAAAAAGACATCACTTTTACAGGAGTGAGTTTTATGTATAAAAGTAAATCATTCTTTAAAACAGCCGATGCAACGTTTGTACTGACCCCATCATATGCAACTCTGACGATGAAAAATTCTTCGCCTTTCAGAGAGCAAAAACTTACGTCAAATACATTTGGAGTAATCGCAAGTGTACAGAATAATTATTATCTTACAGAAAATCTTAGCATAGGACCTAAAATCAGCATTTCTTATGCTAAATTTGATGAACTGGAAAAGAATAATTCCGGAATAACAAAGTATACACATTTGGGAGCTGAAATTAATTTTAATGCATCATATCAATTTTAAAATACAACACAAATGAAGTTTTTTATAGACACGGCAAATTTAGAGCAAATTAAAGAGGCTCAGGCATTAGGCGTTTTGGATGGAGTAACCACCAATCCGTCTTTAATGGCTAAAGAAGGGATTACAGGTAAAAATAACATACTAAAGCATTATATCGATATTTGTAATATTGTAGATGGAGATGTTTCTGCAGAAGTAATTGCCATAGATTATGACGGAATGATTAAAGAAGGTGAGGAGCTTGCAGAATTGCATGAACAGATCGTGGTAAAAATTCCAATGACAAAAGAAGGGATCAAAGCGTGTAAATATTTTTCTGACAAAGGAATCAGAACAAATGTAACTCTCGTTTTTTCTGCAGGGCAGGCGTTACTGGCTGCAAAAGCTGGTGCAACTTATGTTTCTCCTTTTTTGGGACGCCTTGATGATATCTCTACTGATGGTCTCAACCTTATTGATGAGATTCGTATGATTTATGATAATTATGCTTTTGAAACTCAAATTCTGGCAGCATCGATTCGGCATACCATGCATGTGGTCAATTGTGCTAAAATCGGAGCTGATGTTATGACAGGACCATTGTCTTCTATTTTGGGACTGCTCAAGCATCCATTAACCGACATTGGGTTGCAACAATTTCTCGATGATTATGCCAAAGGAAATAGTTAATAATAACTTAAAAAGCCAGTTGTCCGCTACGTGATATCTGGCTTTTTTTATTTTTTTTCTTATCTTTACAAACCACCGTATAATATAATATAAAGAGGATAAGGAAAAAATACTAAAAACATATATGCTTTTACCGATTATTTTAATTTTTGTAGTTGCCTTTGGAACATTGCTTTTAGGGCGATATACGCGTTCAAAATTTTTTAAATTAATCACCTTTGTCCCCTTTCTGTTATTTACTTATTTCCTGAGCTTTCTTATCAATGTAAGTGACGGTACCCATAGCATTTTATTTTCAAACGAATGGATTCCGTCATTGGGGATTTCACTTGATTTTAAGGTTGACGGCTTGTCACTCTTATTCAGTCTCATGATTACGGGTATTGGTACTTTAGTGTATCTGTATGCTTCCTCATATTTAAGGGGACATCAGTATCTGCACCGTTTTTATTGTTATCTCACACTGTTTATGGGAGCCATGTTAGGTCTGGTGCTGTCTGATAATCTGATTACTTTATTTGTGTTTTGGGAGCTTACCAGTATCAGTTCGTTTTTTCTTATCGGATTCAAAAATGAAGATGAAGCTTCCCGAAAAAGTTCACTTTGGGCTTTATCATTGACAGGATTAGGCGGATTTTTTCTTTTGGCTTCATTTGTGATAATAGGCTCATTGTCAGGAACCTATTCTATTCATGAACTTTTGACAAAATCGGATGTACTTGTTGACAGTACATTTTATTATATCATTATTTTTTTCATGTTTGCTGCTGCTTTTACAAAATCAGCACAGTTTCCGTTTCATTTTTGGCTTCCGGGCGCTATGAAGGCACCGACTCCTGTTTCTGCATATCTGCACTCTGCAACCATGGTAAAAGCAGGTATATATATTATTGCCAGATTTACGCCTATATTAAGTGATGGAAATGTATGGAATATGACCTTGATGATTGTTGGTGGTACTACTATGTTTTTTGGCGCTTTTAACAGCATCTTTAAAACAGACATGAAAAGTGTATTGGCTTACTCAACCATATCAGCTCTGGGAGTTTTGGTTTTCTTACTGGGTATGGGATCAGATATGGCGCTTTATGCAGCATGTACTTTCATGCTGGTTCATGCACTATATAAAGCAGCCTTGTTTTTGATTACTGGAATTGTGGACCATGAAACGCATACAAGAGATCTTACAGTACTTAGCGGTCTTAAAAAAGTGATGCCTATTATTGCTTTTGCGGGTATTATTGCTTCATTTTCAAGCGCGGGTATTCCGCTGACGTTTGGTTTTATAAGCAAAGAACTTATTTATGGCGCTACTATGGATGATAATATATGGACTCAGGGTTCCGTTATTTTTCTTACTTCGTTGGCAGTCCTTACTAATATTTTATTAGCGGCGTCAGGTTTTTTGGTAGGTATAAAACCTTTCTTTGGTAAATTACCGGCAAAACTTGAAAAAGCACATATGCCGGGTTTCTTGTTATGGCTACCTCCGGTATTATTGAGTATGGCAAGTTTGCTTTTCGGATTGCTGCCTGCTATCGCTGATAATACGGTTATTAAATCGGCTTCGCAAGCCGTAAGAGGCACATTTATAGATATGCCTTTAGAAGTTTGGCACGGGTTCAGTATTGTATTGCTATTGAGTATGGCAACTATTGTATTGGGAGTTTTACTTTATATGGTGATGAAACCGACAAAAGGAGCAGAGGTATTTATTGAAGAATTTGACAAAATATCATCTAAACGATTGGTTATTTTTGTTGTTCAGAATATAAAAACATTTGCTTTTAAATATACGCGTATCATGCACAATGGGTATTTACGCATTTATCTTCTTTTTATCATTGTTTTTTTTATCGGTATTGTCGGGTATAAGCTTTTTGCAGATGTACCGCTGAGAATTAATACAGAACAGCTATCTCCGATTCGTATATATGAACTCGCCGTATTTATAATGATTATTGTGGCGATATTTTTTATCACATACACCTCTTCCAGATTAACCGCCATTGCAGCACTGGGTGTGGTGGGATATTCAATCTGTTTGATTTTTGTATTTTATGGAGCGCCGGATTTAGCAATGACGCAATTTGCTATCGATACATTGACAGTAGTTTTATTTGTACTCGTATTGTTTCGATTACCATCCTTTTTGAAATTCAGCAACCGAAAAATACAAATCCGTGATGCTATCATTGCTACAATTTTTGGAATTCTTATTTCATTAATTACTTTACAGGCACTTGTATATCCATCTGAGAAAGAGGTGAGTAAATTTTATGCAGACAGTGCATACACACTCGCAAAAGGGAAGAATGTAGTAAATGTAATTTTGGTAGATTTCCGTGGTTTCGATACACTGATTGAAACTATTGTATTGTCTATAGCTGCCATTGGAGTTTACAGTATTTTAAAATATAAGACTAAAGATGGAGAAAAAACAGAATAATACGCATAGAAATATAGACTCAACCATATTGAGAACGGCAACAAACTATTTATTGCCTTTATTAATTTTGTTTTCAATATTTGTTTTATTAAGAGGCCATTACTTATCCGGAGGAGGATTTGTTGGCGGACTTATTGCTTCTATTGCTTTTGTACTTCATTCGTTTGCTTACAACACCCGTCGTACAATTGCTTTATTTAAATTTCCGCCTATGTTTCTCATTCCGCTCGGCTTGTTATTAGCATTTTGCAGCGGTTATTTGCCTACTCTCTTTGGAGATCCTTTCATGACTGGTGTTTGGTTTGCAGATTCTGTAGTGGTAATCGGAGCGTTTGGTACAGCCCTGATATTTGATTTAGGAGTGTATTTAGTCGTAATTGGTGTGGTTTTGACAATTTTGTTTACCATATCAGAAAATGTGTAATAGAAAAATATAATGGAATTATTATTAGTAATATTAGTAGGAGTACTCTATTCATCAGGAATATACATGATGTTTAGAAGAAGTATGGTAAAATTGCTTTTGGGATTATTACTGTTAGGAAACGGAGCCAACATACTCATTTTTCTGATGGGAGGACTCACCAAAGGAAAAGCGCCGATTATTGACGCCAATCAGACTGAGTTTTTGGATGTGTATGCAGATCCTGTACCTCAGGCTTTAATATTAACGGCTATTGTCATCAGTTTTGCATTGACAGCCTTTGCGATTGTTTTATTAAATAAAGTTTACAGTACTACCGGGTCTGATGATCTGGATTCGCTAAACATCCAAGATTTAGATATATGACAACAAATTTTATACTTGCTCCAATTTTGATGCACATGCTTACGGCAATTATGCTGCTGTTTTTCTGGCAACGGGTACAGGCGCAAAAAGTCATAAGTATAATTGGAAACAGTGTAGCTTTTTTAATGTGCATACGTCTTTTCAATCTCACTATGGAGCATGGCCATTTGGTTCTACAGGTAGGAAACTGGCAGGCGCCATTCGGCATTACTTTTGTTTCCGATACTCTTAGTGCCGTTATGGTTCTTCTAACAGCGATCGTCTCTCTTGGAGTAGGTATTTATTCAACGGCAGGTATTAATGTCAGCAGAATAAAATTTGGCTATTTCTTTATTTATCATTTCCTTATTATGGGATTGTTGGGTTCATTTCTCACAGGTGATATTTTTAACCTTTATGTATGGTTTGAAGTAGTTATTATTTCTTCTTTTATTTTACTAACTGTAGGAGGGAAGAAGATGCAAATGGAAGGAGCGATCAAATATGTCACAATGAATATGTTGGCATCGGTTATTTTTCTTACTGCCATAGGAATTTTATATGGTATTACGGGAAGTTTGAATATTGCAGATCTTGCCGGAAAAGTTGCTGCTATAGAAAACAGAGGACTGGTAACAGTAACTTCATTACTCTTTTTTGTAGGATTCGGGATTAAGTCATCTGTGTTTCCATTGTACTTCTGGCTGCCGTCTTCATATCACACACCACCGTCTGCTATCGCGGCAATTTTTGGAGGATTGTTGACTAAAATGGGGGTATATGCGTTATTCAGAGTATTTACGGTAATTTTTCAACCCGATTATTTCACTCTTGTACTTTTTTCTGTAATTGCTATTCTTACGATGTTTACTGGAGCTTTGGGAACCATCAATAAAAGAAATATCAGACGTATTTTGTCATATCTTATAGTGTGCCATATTGGTTATCTTATTGCCGGATTAGGATTATATACAGAGCTGGCTTTTGCAGGAGTGGTATTCTATCTCATTCATGATGTAATTGTAAAGAGTAATGTATTTATGATTACAGGCGTTCTTTTCAAAATAAGAGAAACAGTAGATATGCAGCGTTTGGGTGGATTGTATAAAGACTATCCCAAACTCTCATTTGTGATTGCCATTGTGTTGTTTTCTCTGGTGGGTATACCGCCTTTGTCAGGATTCTGGCCTAAAATACTTCTTTTTCAGGAAGCATTTAAAGACGGACAATTTATTATGTTAGGCGCTCTTATCTTTGCAAGTTTTGTAACTTTATATGTGATTGCGAGATTGTGGGCAGAAATTTTCTGGAAAGATTCTCCTAAACCGTTGACAGAAGAGATCGATCATTTTGCACCTTTTTCTCTGAGCGGAAAAATTGCTTTAGTGCTGCCAATTGTAGCACTGGCCGGTGTTTCTCTTTTTATCGGATTAAATGCCAATGCTATAATGGAAGTGTCTAACCGAGCTGCCCATGAAATGATGAATCCGACTGTTTATATTAATGCGGTTTTAGGAACCAACAAATAAGAAACTTATGATACAGTATTTTTTACTAAATTTATTATTGACATTTGTATGGGTAGCCCTTACTGGGCAACTTAATTATGTCAATTTTATATTTGGGTTCATCTTAGGATTCTTGATTTTATGGATGCTCAAGAGAACTTCAAAACAGGATAAAGATTATTTTTTCAGAGTACCGAAAATCATATCTTTTATTTTGTATTTTTTTTACGATATGCTCAAAGCTAACTTTGAAGTAGCTATGGATGTTTTAACACCAAAATTTGATATGAAACCGGGTATTATCAAATATGAAATGGATGCACAAACCGATTTTGAGATTACCATGCTGGCGAACATGATTGCTCTGACGCCCGGAACTTTGGTCATTGATATTTCTAAAGACAAAAAATGCATTTATATCCATGGAATGTATCTGAGAGACAAAGAAAAATTTATCAAAAGACTTAAAGAAAGAACAGAAACTAAATTATTAGAAATATTGCGATAAGATGACAGTAGAAGAATATTTGATTTATGTAGTAATGCCTATTATCTGTCTATCACTGGCTTTTATATTTATACGATTTCTCAAAGGTCCTCAGGTAGTAGACCGTGTAGTGGCACTTGATTTATTAATTACGGTAGGGGTAGGATTTATTGGTTTATTCAGTATTATTACCAGCAATGCTATCTTTTTAGATGTGGCGATGATCCTTGCGCTTATTGCCTTTCTGAGTACCGTAGCTTTCTCATATTATATATACAGAAGAAAAAATGATGACTGATATTTTTATAATGGCTCTGAGTACAATAGGTGCTCTTTTTATATTAATTGCATCGTATGGAATTTACAGAATGCCTGATTTTTATGCCCGTTTATCTGTAACGATAAAAGCAGCAACTATGGGTATAGGTTGTATACTGGCTGCAGCTGCGTTGCATTTTTCCGAATTTTCAGTAACTACCAAAGCACTTGCCATTGTTTTCTTTTTGTTTCTTACTTCACCTGTAGCCGGTTTTCTTATCGGACGTGTGGCCTATTTTACGGGAACAAAATTGTGGAAGCACAGTATTATAGATGAAATGCGAAATGATCCGGAAAGTTCTTGTGCTGTTCATGAGAAAAAGAAAGAAGAACCTGTGAAAAAGCCACTACCTGAAAAGGAAGAATAAAAAGTGTTTTTTCTATATGTGTGTAGTGATATCAATCGGTTTAGATGAAAAATAGTACCAACAATATTATTGCACACCGCGGAGCATGGAAAGAGTTTAACCTTCCGCAGAACTCAATAGCAGCTTTGCAAAAAGCTATGGCACTTCATTGTTATGGAGTAGAGTGTGATGTACATATCACAAAAGACAGTATACTCGTGGTACATCATGATGATGATTTTTTTCATATGCCTATTATATCAGCTACCTACAGTGAGCTGAAACAGAAATCTTCAATAAGTCTTTCCGTTTTACCGTTATTATCAGAATTTTTAGAACTCATAAAACACCATTTACAAACCCATCTCATTATAGAACTTAAGATTCCTGAAATTTGTACTTCTGCTGATAAAAAACGATTTGTAATGGCACTTTCAGCATTAATGAAAGATTACCAACAACCATTTTTATTCTCTTTTATTACATTTGACTGGTATACAGCAATTCAACTAAAAAAAGAATTGCCACACTTTAAAATATCATACCTAAATGGTGATAAGACTCCTGAAGAAATAAAAGCAAGTGGCTTGGACGGTGTTGACTACCATTTTACAAGATTTTTGGAACACTCGGACTGGCTTGAAAAGAGTAGGCAATTGGAACTGATTACAAATACCTGGACAGTAAATGATCCTTTGGTGTTTCAAGCATTCCAGCAACAGACAATTGACTATATTACCACTGATTATCCTGCTTTATTTTTAGAATTATAAACTTAATTTGTATCATCTTTTTCAGAAAGCAATATGGGATATAAGATGCGCAGACCTTCAGAAGCATTTTTTGCAATAACACTAAGATTTTTGAAATGAACTGCTTCTTTAGAAGGATTTTTATCAATATAAAATTTAGTTGCATGATCCGGAGCATAGTCAATAAGTCCGGCAGCCGGATACACCTGTAGTGAAGTGCCAATTACCAATACATAATCAGCATTTTTAAGTTCTGTAATGGCATTTTCTATCTTAGGAACCGCTTCGCCAAACCACACAATTGCGGGTCGCATCTGGTGATTATCAGGACAGGTATGCTGAAGTGTAATGTCAGAAGACCATTCCACTTCATACGATTCATTCCCACTGCTTTTTGCTTTCAGTAGTTCTCCATGCAGGTGAATAACTTTTGAACTGCCACTTCTTTCATGTAAATCATCTACATTCTGCGTAATGATTACTACATCAAAATTCTCTTCAAGCTTCTTTAAAATATGGTGAGCAGTATTAGGTTGGACTTCCTGTAACTGTTTTCTGCGTAAGTTATAAAAATCTAATACAAGCTGCGGGTTTCTCGCAAAACCCTCAGGAGTGGCAACTTCTGTTATATCATGTCCTTCCCATAATCCGTCTGAATCTCTGAATGTTTTAATACCGCTTTCTGCACTTATGCCGGCACCGGACAACACAACCAATTTTTTCATTATTTTTCTTTTTTTGTAAGTAATAGTATCTTTGCATAATAATAATTACGCCTTACATGAATCCTAATATACCTTCTCATCTTTTTAAAGATATTAATTATTTGAATTATTTGGAAAATATTCTTACCGAGAATCGTAAAAATAATTTCTTACAGGTTTTGCAAAACAGAACCAAACATTTTACCATTGCAGTAGAAGATATCTTTCAGTTGCACAATACCAGCGCTGTGATGCGCAGTTGTGAGGTCTTCGGAATACAGGAATTACATGTGATTGAACAAAAATATGGAAAAACAATTGATAAAGAGATTGCATTAGGAGCTGAGAAATGGGTAGATATTCACAGGTATAATTCTAATCAGTCCTGTGTAGATGAACTAAGAAAAAAAGGCTATCAGATTGTAGCTACAACTCCTCATACCGATGCACATTTTTTAGAAGATTTTGATATTACCAAACCTTCTGCTTTGTTTTTTGGAACGGAACGCTTAGGGTTATCAGAAGATATTATGAAGCAGGCAGATACTTTTATAAAAATTCCGATGGTAGGATTTACAGAAAGTCTTAATATATCAGTGTCAGCTGCTATCATCATTCAGGATCTTACAAATCGTTTGAGACGTTCAGATATTGCATGGCAATTATCAGAAGAGGAAAAAATTGAAAAAAGAATAGACTGGGCACGAAAATCTATAAAGGATATTGATTTTATTACGGATCGCTATATAAACCGTTGAGTTATTGTTTTTCATTTAAATATTTCCAATACCGTTTTGGTACATGTTGGATGTGCAATTTCATGTTTTTACGTTCTGTAATATTGGTACTTTTAAAATAATCTTTCCAGAGTTGATCAAAAAGGGATTCTTTTTCATCAGCTACTTCCAATGCTGGTAGAAGACTGTTGATCTCCTGTGGCATAAGCTCAATTTCATGTACCTGAATACCGTCATAAAAGATTCCGTATTTTCTTTGTTCGTCATATATAAGCCATTGCTGATCTGCATAACGGTTTTTAAAATGATGCTGAATTAGAGGGAGTACATTAAAATCAGGTTTTATAACAGTATAAAATAGCCCGTTTTGGGCTTTTTTAAAACGGATAAAAGCTTCCATCCGATGTTTCTCACGCGATACATTTTTAGCAATTTTTGAAACGCCCATAACATCAAAATTTCCATAGTCTCCAGAGATATCGGTTTTGGCTGTAAAAGCATAAACAGCCGCATTGAAAATGTGTTGAAAAGCCACAGGTTTTTCAGATAAGTACGCTTTGTATAAGCTATTTATGAATGTTTTGTTCAATTGTTTGTTTAAGCCTTTTAAAACCCGCTTTGCTTTTTCTTCATCTGAAAAAATAGTACTGCTTTCATCAAAAGCAGACGGTTGATGATAGATTGAAGATACAATTTCTACTTGTGAGTCTTTCATTTCAAACCGTTCAAAAATACAGCACATAAGACCTGTAAAACTTCCGTCAAAAACGTAAATCTTCATTAAAATAAAAGGCTTAACTGATCAGGATTATTTTTCAGGTATTTGGACTGGCTTTTTTCAAGAATCCTTTTTTTAATATACATAGGTTCCGGATCGTTTAGCTGAAACCTGCTGTCAGAACAGCGCATAAAATATTTTGCCCGGTTAAAGGCTACTCCTAAATTTTTGAGTTGATATTCATGTATTCTTCCAAATTGGCGTGCCTGAACTATCTTCTTAGCTGATTTAACGCCGATTCCTGGAATTCTTAAAATCATTTTATAATCAGCGGTATTAATATCGACAGGAAAATACTGCGGATTTCGTAATGCCCAGCTCAGTTTGGGATCTACCTGTATGTCGAGATTCGGATTTTCATCATTTAGGATTTCCTGAACTTCAAAACCGTAAAAGCGCATGAGCCAATCTGTCTGATACAGCCTGTTTTCACGTAATAATGGTGGCTGTGTACCGATAACAGGCATACGGCTATCTTCTGATATCGGGATGTATCCGGAGTAATAAACCCTTTTGAGTTGAAATTCTTTGTAATAATTACGGGCAGTATACATGATGTCTTTATCGGATTCATCTGAAGCTCCGATTACCATTTGTGTACTCTGACCTGCAGGAACAAATTTGGGTGTGCTTTTTATGATACTGCGTTCGTTATTAAATTTTACAAGGTTATCTCTGACTACACCTAAATCTCTTTTTACTTCTTCATGTGATTTTTCCGGTGCGAGCAGCTTCAGGCCTGTTTCAGTAGGCATTTCTAAATTAATGCTCATTCTGTCAGCATACAGACCGGCTTCTTTTATCAGTTCTTCACTTGCTCCGGGAATTGTTTTTAAATGGATATACCCATTGTAGCGCTGCTCAAGACGAAGCTTTTTAGCAATCCTTACCATACGCTCCATTGTATAATCTGCATTTTTAAAAATACCGGAACTTAAAAATAAACCTTCTATATAATTTCTGCGATAAAAGTTCATAGTTAATTCTACAACTTCATCTACTGTAAAAGCTGCTCTTTGTACATCATTACTTCTGCGTGAAACACAAAAAGCACAGTCAAAAATGCATACATTGGTCAAAAGTATTTTAAGCAGAGAAACGCATCTGCCATCCTCAGTATAGGTATGACAAATTCCTGCACCGGTATCTCCAACACCGTCTTTAGTATTTTTTCGGTTGCTTCCGCTTGATGAGCAGGAAACATCATATTTTGCCGCATCGGCAAGTATTTTTAATTTCTCTCTTATTCTTTCTGACATAATTCCTTGACAATTAGAGCTAAAAAAAGTAGTCTTTAAAGAAGACTACTTTCTGTAAAGATATTTATTTTTCGGTATTAATTTGACATGTTGTGTCCTTTTTGGTCATCATCTACAAAAGACTGTACCATTCTCACCACATTTCTCAACAATGTTTCTTTGTTTTTTGCATAGTCTTGTTGGTACAATGACATTTTATTGGCCAATGTTGAAGAATCGTCTGTTAATTGCTTATCACCAATATTAATTCTGATACCAATAACAGCATTATCCGGTACATCTTTAAATACAGATGTAAGATTACCTCTCCAGTCAAAATCTTTCAGATCGTTAAAACGGTCCGCATTAATTGTCATCACCACTGTTCTCACAGTATCAACAATTTCAATTTCAGATTTTACTTCCTGCGCCTGTAGGCTTGAAAAGCCAAGAACTGCAAAAAAACATAGTACAAATTTTTTCATAATTAAATTTTTTAATGTTCTATTAAAGTTACGAATTTCTCTGTAAAAAAGAATGTGTTTTAGTTGCTTTTTTTCCGCATTTTCATATTTAAAAACTCTACCGCCAATGAAAATGCAATGGCAAAATAGAGATACCCTTTAGGTACAGCTCCTACTTTCTGTCCTGCTAATTCAGCCCCGGAGAGATGCATACTTTCTGTAGTAAGCATAAACCCGATCAGGATAAGAAAAGAAAGCGCAAGAATTTGTATGGAAGGATTTTTATTTACAAAGTTTCCTACAGGAACAGCAAATAGCATCATAACTCCAACCGATATGATTACCGCAGCAATCATGATATAAAGAGCTCCTTCAATACCATTGGTCATACCTACGGCAGTAAGAATACTGTCTACAGAAAAAATCAAATCAATCAATAAGATTTGCATGATGATAGAGCTAAATGATTTTACCGCTGTCTTTTTAGCATTGGTAGATTCTGTAACATGGTCAATATGGTTGACTTTTTCATGAATTTCTTTGGTGGATTTATAAATCAGAAAAATTCCTCCGGCAAGTAATATTATTGCCTGTCCATTGAAATCAGCTTTAAACCAGCTCCAGTCAACACTAAACCATGGCGCTTTCATAGCAATAAGGAATGAAATTCCGAATAACATGGCAATTCTCATAAACATGGCCAGGAATAAACCTATTCTGGTTGCTTTTTTTCTTTGTTCTTCGGGTAATTTTCCTGTAACAATAGAAATGAAAATGATATTGTCTATTCCTAAAATAATTTCAAGAAAGGTGAGAGTCAAAAATGCAATCAGAGCATCAGCCGTTAATAAAGCTTCCATAGGTCAGATATTAGTCAATTTTTTTGATAGTGCCTTTTTGTTTGTTTACATCGCCTACAATGCCATACTCAAAGGTATACTCATTGTCTTTAGTGGTCAATATTCTCATAGAAACTCCTTTTTGCTCTGCACGGTTTTTCGGATGTAATTTTTGTAATACATATTCGCAATCATTTACCCATCGTATAGAAGCCGTGTCTGTTTTTCCATTATAGGTTTCTATCTCAATATTTTCTTTTCTGATAAAAGTTGAAGTATGTTTTACACCTTCAATCTCCTGTTCAAAAACAAAAGTACCGGTTCTGAAATCCTGACATTTTTTTTCCTGATTGTAACAGGAAACCAATACTATAGCTACAGGTAATAGTAAAAACTTTTTCATTATTTATTCGTATTAGGGTCGTTAAAAAATCCACTTACCATAGTAGTAAGTCCTTTAAAGAAAAAGAACATGGAAAACAAACAAATCAGAATTCCTAAAATTAATACCGGGTAGTAAAGTGGGTGTTCTGAATTCTTGAAAGAAGAATTGATGATTACCGGGCCAACAAACATTAACGGAATGGCAAAACCTATTTTTTGCAGGCCTTTGAATAATTTTGATCTGTTGGTATTATTTGTTGTCATGACTGTTGTATTTATCAATGGCATTACGGACATTTCCGTATGAGGTTATTAATTGTTCTGCTGTTGTAAAATCAACTTTTAGCTCTTGTTGTACCATTTTGATGGCTCTGTTTACTAATTTGTCATTAGATAGTTTCATATCTACCATTTTGTTTCCTTTTACATGACCAAGCTGAATCATGGTAGCGGTAGAAATCATATTGAGGATTAGTTTTTGTGCTGTCCCTGCTTTCATGCGTGAGCTCCCGGTTACAAATTCGGGACCTACAATTACTTCAACCGGAAAATCAGCTGTAATAGCAATCGGACTCCCTGCATTACATACAATACATCCGGTAGGAATTTGTTGCTTTTTACAGAATTCAAGTCCACCCAAGACGTAAGGTGTAGTTCCGGATGCTGCTATACCGATTACAAAATCTTTGGAAGTGATATGATGGTTTTCTAAATCTGTCTGTGCTTGTGCGGTATTATCCTCTGCATTTTCCACTGCTTTTCGGATGGCCTGATCGCCACCTGCTATAAGTCCGTTTACTAAATCAAAAGGAACTCCAAAAGTAGGCGGGCATTCAGAGGCATCTACAATCCCCAGTCTACCGGAAGTTCCTGCTCCTATATAAAAAAGACGTCCTCCGCTACGAAGCTGATTGATTACCTGCTCAGTAAGACGTTCGATTTGTGGAATCACTTTCTCTACAGCCAAAGGTACGGTCTGATCTTCCCGGTTGATGTTTGACAATAATTCGCCTATTGTCATTTTCTCCAAACCGTCATAATAAGAAGAGGATTCTGTTGTTTTTATAAAACTCATAGAAACATTAATTTGTAAACAAATTTAGTGAATTTTTGAGGTCTTTTTATATTAATTTTAGGGGCTTGATTACTTTTATTTACCTAACTTTGCGCTCATAGTAGACCGCCTTATCGCTGGTTTTAGATCAGAGGAAAGTCCGGGCACCACAGAGCAGTATAGCGGGTAACACCCGTCCGTCGGAAGATGAGGACAAGTGCAACAGAAAGTATGTACAGTTCGGCTGTAGTGAAACCAGGTAAACTCTATACGGTGAAATGCCATGTAAACTGATGTTTGAGAGCTGCTCGCTCAAGTCAGAGGGTAGGCAGATAGAACTCCCGGGTAATCGGGAGTGTAGATAAATGATAAGGGAAATTTTTCGTATGAATTATTTTACAGAACCCGGCTTACAGGTCTACTATTTTTATTCCTCTTCATTTGTATCTTCTTCTTCAGTAAATTCAAAAAATGAAAAAATAGAAGAACCGTATTTTCTACTGGATGAAAAATAGGGCAGATGTTCGAGTTTTGTCTGTGGTGAATGTTCTATAATCAGCATTCCTTCCTCATTTAGTAAGTCATTTTGAAAAACAAGTTCTGCAATTTTTTCAAATTGCTCCTGAGAAAAATCATACGGCGGATCGGCAAAAATAACATCATAAGAAGTTTTTGCTTTTTCAAGAAATTTATAAACATCAGATTTAACAGGGTTGATGTTCATATCAAATTCTTTAGCCGTTTGTTTGATAAAGTTGACACAGCCAAAATCAGTATCAACCGATGTAATTTCTTCTGAACCTCTTGAAGCAAATTCATAACTGATGTTTCCAGTTCCTGAAAATAGGTCAAGAATAGTCAATTCTGAAAAGTTGAAATGGTGGTTTAATATATTGAATAAAGATTCTTTACTCAAATCTGTTGTTGGACGTACAGGTAGTTTTTTGGGTGCAGTAATTCTGCGGCCTTTATATTTTCCGGAAATTATTCTCATGAGTTTAATAAAATAAAGTGTTTTTTGAGCTCATCTTCTGTAATGTTAAAGACACTCGCCTGTGTTTTATGATCGTATACAACAATATTTTTTATATAGGTATATGCCAAAGTGAATAATTCTGATCCGCTATCAATTTGTCCGAAAAGATGTAAAGTATGCTGATGAGTGTCGAGCTTAAGCTGTTCAAAAACAAACAGAATATAGTATATAAAATCCTGTGCAGTTTGGTATTCAAAACTATTAAAAAAGATAAACTCGTTTCCTTTCATCACAATTACTTCAAAATGATGTTCTGAAATACAACTGTAAACAGAAGAAACTTCTGAAGGGAAATCGGTTTGTAAAATATATTCAAGGAAGGCAGTGTTTACATTTTTGAAAGTAAAACCTCCGAATTGGTCAATAAAAAAATTATTGAATTGTACATAAGGAATGTAAATATTCTGTAATTGATGAGAAGAAATTTCATCATAATCAAAATAATCTGTAGGAAATATCTTTACGTTATATTGTAAATAACTCCCCAGATTATCTGCGTCAAATAAAGCACTTGGGACAAATGTATTTAGGGAATTGTCATGCAAAACCAATATATCATCGTAAGAAACCTGTAGGAGCTCATTTTTGCTGAAAATAACTTCTAACTGGTTTTCCAGGGGTGCCAGTTGATTGAGACTGATACTTTTTAAATGAGAGATTTCATTGTTTAATTTATTCTTGATTCCAAATGAAAATTCATTTAAAGAAACTTTAATGATCAATCGATTATATAGCTGGGTATTCATGCCTAAACAATTTCAGCAAATGTACGCTTTTATTGATTAACATTAAAAAGACACATTTCTTATTTATGATAAAAGCCGGCATTAAACCGGCTTTCAGATAAGTAAATCAATCGAATAATTATTTGATGATTAGTTTTTTAGAAAAAGATTTTCCGTTTACATTGAATTTCAGAAGGTATATACCTGCCTGTACCTCTGATACATTGATGGTATTTTGTCCTTCTTCCAGACTAACTGAATTTCTTATTTTTTTACCTAAGATATTATAAATTTCAAAAGTAGTAGCTTCAGATAAACCGACATTTATAGTAAAGATTTTATCAATTGTTGGATTTGGATATACAGAAATGTTATTGTTGAATTCATTTTCACTTACAGCTGCACTTCTGTCACCAATACCCACTGCCCACCATGCTTCGCCTACTTGTTTTAATTCATTTGAATTAGCGCCGTATAAATCAGCAGCAGCAATTCTTGATGCATTATAAGCATCGATATATTGTGCGTTTGGAGTCAGCATATTAAGGGTTCTGTAAGCAATTTTTTCTGCTTTTTGTATGCTAATACCAGTTACATTATATTGATTATTAATATCATTGGTTCCTGAACCACCTACGCTAAGTAAATAGAACCAGTGATTTCCTACACCACTATTGATATGCACACCACCATCATCTACCGGTGAGGTTGTTGATGCCCAGTATGTTCCCTTATAGGTGTCTGGCTGTTGCAGCCCATACATTGCACTTCCTGATTTTGGAGCAGACATACTTCTCATATACCCTGGAGATGGTGTAAACACATCTTCACCTACAGTCCAGTTTGGCGATAAATTGGTGTAAAATTCAATAGCTGTTCCAAATATATCAGCAAAACTTTCATTTAATGCACCTGATTCACCCTGATAGGTCAAATCTCCATTATCACTTCTTGAAATTACTAAGTGAGAATATTCATGTCCGGCAACATCTAATCCTACTACCGGAGTCATAAAACCAGCTTCACCGCTTCCATAAACCATTCCTACAATAAAGTCCGGCTGATCGATTGCTCCTGCATTAGAATCTGTACCCATAATTGCTCCTGCATTATAGTAATTTCTTACGATAGCACCATTACCGTCAAAACTGTTTCTGTTGTGTATGTTTTTATAATAATCATACGTTTTACCCATTCCCCAATGAACCTCTACAGCCGGTCTTGCGGAAACTGAGTTAAAAGTAGTTGAAGAACTCGTGTATTCTGAAGTTCCTGTAAAGACTCCATTGTTTATTCCGTTAATGTTTGTTCCGTTTAAGGTATGAATGTTACGTCCGGTATCCTTTAATCGGTATTGTCCGTTGTAACTGTCAACTGTAATCGGCTGTGTATTTCTGTAATATGTAGTTCCTGTTCCCTGTACATCTGCGTGTTTGATTTTACTATATTCATTAATGACAGCACCAGACTGCGCGTCAATATATAATACCATACTTTTAAGTGGAAAGGCAGAAGAAAGGGTTATTTTTTTTATGAAAACCAATTGCGCATTTCCTTCTACAGGTATTTTTGCAATGACATTTTCTACAGCATTGATGGTAGCATTTTCAATACCAAAATGTCTTACTGAAGCTGCAATGGCATCTTCATCAGTAACAGAGGCAGTTGTATTTAATTCTTTAAATTGACTGATTTGTCCGTTTACTACCTGAACGATATTATTTTTTGAATGTACCAGAATGAATTCTCCATCTATTTTATGACCATCAAAAAGATGCTGATAGCTTTGATGATTAATACCTAATGCATCTGTATACTCTTTAACGAGTTCAAAAGTATGCTTAGCATCTAATGAAAACCATTCGTTGAAACTTCCTGTTAATTCGGTGGTAGGAATGGAATAGTTTTCTAACTCTGAGACAAAAGAACCGTATGTATTCAATACTACTACTTTAGGTAGTTTGTTGTCTGAAATTATCTGATGTGTACTGTTGAAATTTCCGGGTAATTTGTTTGCATATAAGGTGTTGGAAAATGTAAAAATCGAAGAAGTACCCAATAAAAATGACAGTACTTCTCTGTTAAATAAAATGTTGTTTCTCTCCATTTTTTCGTCTTTTAATTGAAAATGATTTCCCAAATTTAGAAAAAAGAAAGTTCAATTTGTTGTATTGAGATGTTTTAAGCATTAGTTTAACAGTACTACTCATAACTATTTTATTTAAGATTTAAATGAGTTTTTGATGTTTTTTATTTTGTATTATTTTTTCTATATTGATTTTAATTGTTAAAAAAATAATTCTTATTCAATATTTTAGGAGCCATTATAGACACATTGAGTTTCAGATCAAAATAAAAAAGAGTTTAATCTATTGTTTATGAGTGTTTTATTATTTTTTATCTTAAAAAGACTTACTGTTATTTTAAAGTTTTTAAAACCTTCCACAAATCTTATTCTGATTTAAAAACATCTTATCTTTGATAACTTAATTTATTAAAAGAATTACATTGATGACTCCTTCAGAATTTTATCATTTGGTTAAAAGTAAATTCCCTTTTGAGACTACTTTGAAACAGGATATTTTCTTACAAAAGGTAGTCCAGTTTGTTACAAATGATCAGCAAGATGAAATATTTGTTTTAAAAGGATATGCAGGTACTGGTAAAACGACATTGATTTCTACTCTTATTAATCAGCTTCGTCACATCAATAAAAAATATGTAATGCTGGCACCAACCGGTAGAGCTGCTAAGGTTATTGCTAACTACTCCAGTCAACCGGCATATACCATACACAAGCGTATTTATTATCCTAAAAAAGATAAGAATACTGGAATGGCATTTACCATGCAAGCCAATAAATTTAAAAATACCATTTTTATAGTCGATGAAGCTTCCATGATTTCTGATGTGAGTACAGATACTAATATGTACACTAATGGTTCGTTATTGGATGATTTATTGTATTATGTCTATTCAGGACAAAATTGTAAATTGATTTTAGTAGGAGATACGGCACAGTTACCACCCGTGCATCAGGAAGTAAGTCCGGCGCTCAATATTGATACACTTTCTCTAAATTATCAGATGGAAGTTACTCATATTGAGCTGGATGAAGTAATGCGCCAGGAGTTAGATTCCGGTATCTTATATAATGCTACTGAGTTAAGAGAACTTTTAGACTCTTATTTTTTAGATACTTTTCAGTTTGATGTAAAACCATTTAATGATATCGTTCCTCTGCAGGATGGGTATGAGATACTGGACGCTATTCAGGATGCCTACAGTAACCATGGAGTAGAAGAGACGGTTTTCATAGTTCGTTCCAATAAAAGAGCCAACCAGTACAATCAGCAGATCCGCTATAAAATATTAGATAAAGAAAGTGAAATATCAGTTGGCGATATGGTTATGGTTGTAAAGAATAATTATTTTTGGCTCAAAGACAACCAGACTGTTACCGACTTTATTGCAAATGGAGATATCATGGAAATTCTACAGATTTATAAAATAGTAGAATTATACGGGTTTAGATTTGCTTCGGTAAAAGTCCGTATGATCGATTATCCGGCACTTCAGCCATTTGATACGATTGTATTTCTGAGTACTTTAGAATCGGAATCTGCTTCTCTGTCTTACGACGAAACCAATAAATTGTATCAGGAAGTATTATTGGATTATGAAGATGAGCGAACAGCTTATAAAAAAATGCAAAAAGTAAAAGAAAATGAATATTTTAACGCTTTACAGATTAAATTTGCTTATGCGGTAACCTGTCATAAATCTCAGGGGGGACAGTGGAATACCGTATTTATAGAACAGCCATATTTACCAGATGGCATTTCCAAAGAATATATCCGATGGCTCTACACAGCAATGACACGTGCAAAAGAAAAATTATACCTTATTGGTTTTAAAGATAGTTTTTTTCAGGAATAATATATAGAAACATGAAAGTAATAGCAGTAATACCGGCACGATACGCATCTACGCGTTTTCCTGCTAAACTGATGCAGGATCTCGGTGGTAAAACAGTAATTTTAAGAACCTACGAGGCAGCTCTTGGCACACAATTATTTGATGATGTTTTTGTTGTCACAGATTCTGATCTTATTTTTAATGAGATCGTAAACAATGGAGGTAAAGCTGTAATGAGCATTAAAGAACATGAAAGCGGAAGTGATCGTATTGCTGAAGCCATAGAAAATATTACATGTGATATTGTGATTAATGTTCAGGGCGATGAGCCTTTTATAAACAAGAGTAATATAGAAAGTCTTATTAATATCTTTAATGAAGATAGAAACCATACTGTAGACTTAGCCTCTTTAATGTTTGAAATTTCAGATCAGGCCGCAATAGAAAATCCGAATAATGTAAAAGTAGTCGTAGATCAAAATAATTTTGCACTCTATTTTTCACGCTCAGTGATCCCGTATCCCAGGGATATTAATGCTGGTGTGCGTTATTTTCAACATGTAGGGGTGTATGCTTATCGAAAACAGGCACTTATTGATTTTTCAAATCTGCCGATGAAAACACTTGAAGCTTCAGAAAAACTGGAACAGCTGCGATACCTTGAATTTGGAAAACGAATCAAAATGGCGGAAACAAATCATACGAGCATAGGAATAGATACGCGTGAAGATTTGGAACAGGCCAGGCTATTATTAAAACAAAAAGGTTCGATATAAATCGAACCTTTTTGGTATTTAATAACGGGTTTTGAGCGCTATGTTCCCGAGATTTTTTATTTCATCCTGACTGGTAAATATTGCTTTACCGTTTTTATTGATTACTTCCCATGCAATAGTACTTGTAATATCATCTATCACACCTGTTTCAGAGGCATTTTCTGCGAGATCAAAGGTGCGTTCATCTTTCATTTTTACAGGTTGTGTGAAATTTTGATGGACAATAAGTAAGTCTGCATTTCCATCAAGAGCAGCCTGATAAATTTCCTGAAGATCCGTCAGAACTTCACCTTTTGAAACCGCCTGATTCATTTTTTCAATAAGTTCACTGCGTTCTTTTTTCTGTAAGTCGGTAACAATCTCCCACGCTCCATGACTCAGGTCTTTCTTTGTAAAACTGTTGAAGTTAAGGGAAAAATGTCCGGAGTATAAATTAGGCCGGTCGGCAACCAATTTTAAAGTATTGAAATTATCATGTGTGGTCGCAACAACACATCTGAGATTAGAAGATCCAATTTCTGCAATAACGGCTTTATCAACAATATTAAAAAACTCCTTTACAAGATGTTCATTACTGTTAGCTTTTTTGTTTAAATGGATAAGGTTGTACTTTTCTTCATTAAACGGGAAATCATCTGTTTCTATTTCTCGTATGAGTACATCATTATTCGCTAAATATAAATGCACATTCTTTTGTGTAAGAAACAGAATATAGTATTCTTCTTCACGATTATAGTTTTTGATAAGAGAGCGTATGGCGAATGTCTCATCAATGAGTACCCCCTCATTCGTTACCGGCCAGTTTGATCGGATAATTTCAAGGGTATCATTGGAAATAAAAATATGAATACTTTCAATATTTTTATCGACTTCAAAACCACTTTTTACTTTCTCTAAGTTTGACAAAAGAGAAGCGATTTCTTTTTTGTTAAATTCAGATTCAAGTCTTTGTTCAGCTTCTTTTATATAGTTTTTTAATCGGATTTCATCCTGAAGATTATCAGGAATCGTTCTGTGTGTATTAAAAGAAATAGTTACACATGCTTTGTTTTTCTCCTTTGCTAATTTTAATAACTGTTCTTTAATTGCCATATAATAGATTTTAAATGTTAATAATTTTTTTAAGCATTTTTAACACTTAAATATAATCATTTGAAAGTTAACGATCAATTATATAACAGGCTTTTGCATTTCTTTAGCATTTAAAAAGGGTTATGCTTTACAAGCATATACTACGTGAAATGTTCTTCTTTATCAATAGCTTTGGTTGTATTGAATAAATACTTTCGAATATTCAAATGTCAATTGATAGGTCAGAATGCTCTTTCAGTAATTATAAACAAATTTGATGAAGTATTTAGTCAAATTAAAACAGGTTCAAAAAGTTGCATTTCTATTGGTTAGGATTGGTTAATAGATTTTGTACTATAATACTAACGAAATAGGTTGTTTATAATCGAAGAGGTAATCGGATGTTTCATTTTATTTATGAAACTTAGTTTAAAAATAGTACTGATACAGGACCGGTAAGAAATGCGGTAATCATTTCAGCGTCTCAAAAAAGTAAGCATTATGAAATTGCCTTCTTTGGTACTTTGGCTGACTTTGCAAAAACATTAGGAGAAACCAAAGTAGCCAAGCTTCTTGTGGAAACTCTGAATGAAGAAAAAGAGGCTGACGAAACTCTATCTAAATCAGCTTATAATAATATCAATTTTAAAGCTTCAAAAGAAGATTAAGAAGCATTACAGAAAAAGAAATACCGCAATCATAGCGGTATTTTTTATGATATCAATTGAGAGCTTTTTCAATTATCGACTGATTCCTTATTTCTTTTGGAGTCTTACCAGTATGCTTTTTAATAAAATGCCCAAAATTTCCTTCGTCATTAAAATCCAATTCGAATGATATTTCGCCGATGCTCATCTTTGAATGTTTTAAAAGCCTGATGCTTTCTTGTAATAAACGTTCAGTTATTATTTGTTTAGGAGTTTTACCTAAAACTTGCTCAGTCATTTCAGTTAATCTTCTGGGTGTTATATTTAATTTATCAGCATAATACTTCACAATTTTGTGTTGTTTGTAATTGGTGTGAAGCATAACACGGAATCTGTTAACGATGTCAATATTTTCAAAGTTACCGCGAGTAGCTTCAAGACTGTTATCTCCAATATTTAAAAAGCCATCCAAAATCAAAGCTTCAATAGTATTGTGTGCAATAGAATTATATAGTCCGCTATCTTTATCCTGATACAGTTCAAGTCGTTCAATAGCAAATCTTTTTATATCATGTTCGGTTGTCCGGGTAGGAGATATGAAAATATCTTCTGTGAGATTGTAAAATAATTCTGAGTTAAGAAACATGCTGTCTTTAGCTGACCTTTCATAAAATGAAGCAGAAAATGCAATTAAATAAGTGTTTTCTTCTTCAGTGTTTTCCTGATAGGTAATATTATTATGCGGACCAATATACACTATATTCGGACCTTTTATTTCATATTCTATTCCTTCAACAGTAATGATTGCATAATCAAAAACAATATAAATGCAATAATAGTCAAGTGTATTAAAATTTCTTTTACCTCCATTAAAGCTAATGATTTTTTTGAGTGTATTAATACTAAACCCATTTGTCTTCAATTGCTCTGTAAGTTGAAAATTTATCATAATAATATTTTAAAAGAAAATTATTGAATCAATATTATTATATACGATATAATAATTCTAATGGATTGAAATTGTTTGCAGTAAAGATAAATAAATAAGTATATTATAAAAGTTATAGTATTATTAAACGCAACAAAATTTCATAACAGTCTTTTCTCTTAATTCAAAATATTGAATTTATCAGTTAATTGTTCCTGGATTGTCCGATTCATGAATGAAAAAAACAATATCAGTTTAATATAAATTGTTTTGAATGGTTAAAGCTGACTGAGGATATTTATATCTTTGTAAGATACACATGGAATATTATTGGTTTTGCTGTATCATAACTAAAATACCACAGCCAGTGTACAACATTTTGAATTTTATTTAATAAAAGATTAAATTGATGTCATTATAAACAGAACATCAAAACGAAAGTCATAACGAAATGTAAAAAATAAGTAACAACGGGAGTAATCATATAAATTGAAATAAAAGGAGTTAAATAAAAATTTTGTAACGTTTATAAGAAACAAAAACCAAATACCGTAAATAAAAAGTACATATCATCATAAATTAAAAAAATGAGCGTAAAAACATTATTATTCATTTGTTTTTTATCAATCCAGTCATTATTTGCTCAGAAAGCAAAAGTAGTAGTACTTGGAGTTGGTCATTCTTCGCAGCTGATTAACTATAATCAGCAACCAGCAGCCATAAGAGCATTTATAAATAAAGTAAATCCATCGGCAATTTGCATTGAAAGATCCCCGGAAGAATTTTCAAAAAATAATTTTTATGAATTCACGTATGAACAGCAATATTTAATAGTGCCGTATGCAAAAGCAAACAAAATCCCCTTACATCCTATTGATTGGTTGCCTACAGAACAAGATTTAGATCTCAGTTTTGGAATAAAAGATTTGGAAGTTCCTAAATTAACAAGACAAAAAACGGGATTTCTTGGTTTTACTACTTTCACAGAAAAAGAAGATTTTGAAGATGGATTATATTTTGCAGATGGTAAAAATTACAGAGACAGTATTGCTGCCTGGTATACAAATCATCCTGAAAAAACGGCATTTGATTTTCCAAGACGATTATTTCTGTATCGGACTTATCTTCAATCTAAGAGAATACAAAAAGTGCTCGAAAATCATAGAAAATCAGATACTGTATTAGTAGTAATCGGAGCTTTTCATAAAGATGACATTGAGAAAAATTTAAAAGAAAACGGATATGAAATTATCCAACCCAATACTTTTGGAGTTGTAACTGATGAAGAAATAAGAAATCATTTTATGAAAGAAGATGCTTATGCTATTCTGTCGTTTAATCTGTTAGGCAGGCAAGAGCAACTTCAAAAAGTAAATAATAAGCTTATAGAATATGCTTTTGAATATTTACAAGATGATACTTCTATTGAAAAACAGTTTTTTGCGATAAAAAACTCTTTACTTACCAATACTATTACATCTAAAGAAAGTATTGATCAATATCTATCGCTTTTGACAAAAGTAAAAGAAGAGAAATTTACGTGGACGGGTGTAAAAGATTTCTCTCGCATAGATTCCTATTTCGACCCTTTTGGAAACATGAATTTAAAGCAGCGAATCAGACTTGAATTGGCAAGAGAATACCGGAAATTATCTAAAGAGAAAGAATTTAAGCAACAAATAAGTAGTGTTTTAGATGGATTAGATGAGTATAAAACCACAATGCTGAAGCTATACATTGAAAAATATCTGCTATAATCAGAATAAAAAATTATGAGTACAAACCATCGAGTTAGGCAGCTAACGTTTATAAAAAGAGTATAGTAAGTAGCAATACAATGCTTTGGAGTATAAATCCAATATGAAGTATTTTATGGTAAATGTAGGATAATAGAGGTATTTTATATATCTCTATTTTTTTGAAATCAACCGATTTATTATTAAAGATGTGAGAACTAATATAGTAACTATTAGAGATTATAAGAATTAAAGTATAAAAATCTTAAAATGTTTTTATTTTAAATAAATAATATTAATTTGCCATATTATTAAACAAAAAGCAGATATAAATATTAAACTACTACTCTAAAATGATAATTATTACATTAATCATAATTTTGTTAATCATTGGTTTTCAGATTACTAATACCGGTATGGAAAAAATAAAACCTCCGCGCTACAAACTCATCGGATACATATATTTAGCAATTGGCATTCTTTTGATGTCTTCGTCAATTACCTTAATGATTACCAATTTTATATTTTAACCGGAATCTAATCAATAATAAATAAAGTATAAAAATCAGGAAGATAACCATAACCGTTATTTACATACAACCCACCAGGTGTGAAGTAGTTTATAACGGTTTGTTATAAATGATATTTTTCATTAGGTACAACTATAGTATTGACATATTAATTAAATATCAATGCAAAATTTTTTAAAATTTAGCGTACACTATTGTTGATAACTTCTGTTATTAATGGATTTATAGCTGCCCTGCATACTTTCCTGTGGATGCTCTTTACATAAGATAAAGGGCTGACTTGCAGATATATCTTTATAGTATAAATGAGCGGCATGTTTGGTAAATAATATTTTTATTTGTCCTTTTAAAGAATCATTAAGCGTTTGTAAATCTGTTTCAAGATTGTTTTCTTTATTGAGTTTTGCTTTGAACTCATATGAACAGTTCAGCAGACTATCCTGTTTAATTTGGTGCTCGAAACTAATGTTGAATTGCTGCTTAGCTATATTATTTATGACAAGTTTTTTGTATTCACCGAGGGTATCACCGATAATATAGGTGCCGATTATATTTTTTACATCAAAAGGATGTGCTTTAGTCAGTATATAATCTTTTGCCAGTTTACCTTCCACCTCTTTAAAATCAGAACCTACGCGAAGAATTACATTGCCGGATTTGATCTTATAAAATAATTTTTCACGGTCAAATGTCGTTTCAAAAATAGAGTCTTTAAGTTTCCACGTTCCGATTTTTGTTTCCGGTAATTGCTCTCTGCCCTGATAATAGGCAGTTCTCGATATGGTACTGTCACGATATATGTGCACTATTGTTTCAATTCCGGGACAATCAGGACAGGGAATAGTGCCTTCATAAGCATTGTTAAAAATGGTATCCAGTAAAGCTGGTTGAATAAATACAGGCGTTTTATCTTTGCTTTTCAAAGAGCACGAAGTCAAAATGATGCCACCTGTGATTGCTAAAACGCTATATTTTAATTTCATAGTAAGTGTAAATTAATAATTCTTTGTTTTAAAGAGTGCATCAAAAATAATTCCAATTTAAAGGTTGCGCAACTTTAATAATTTAAAATTTAAAATTATTTTTAATTTTTTAAGATTTGATTACTTTTGCATATGCAACACAATGTACTTATTTTAGATTTCGGATCGCAATACACACAACTTATTGCGCGTAGAGTTCGCGAATTAAATATCTTTTGCGAAATCTTACCTTACAACCAGATACCGGAAGATTTATCTTCTTTTAAAGCGGTCATTTTATCGGGTAGTCCTTTTTCAGTTCGCTCTGAAGATGCCCTTCACCCGGATTTGTCTAATATCAAAGGAAAACTGCCTTTATTAGCGGTTTGCTATGGTGCCCAATATCTTGCTCACTTCAATGGAGGAGAGGTAGCACCTTCAGACACGCGTGAATATGGCAGAGCTAATCTTGCTTTTATAAAACAAGACGAAGTTTTCTTTCAAAACATTCCTGCTAACAGTCAGGTATGGATGAGCCATTCAGATACTATTAAATCATTACCTGTAAATGGTGTGAAATTAGCGAGCACAAAAGATGTAGAAAATGCAGCTTACAGAATTGAAGGAGAAGATACGTATGCGATTCAATTTCATCCGGAAGTATATCATTCAACAGATGGTGCCCAATTGTTGAAAAACTTTTTAGTTCACATTGCTCATGTAAATCAGGATTTTACGCCTAATGCTTTTGTTGAAGAAACAGTAGCAGACTTACAGGATAAATTGAAAAATGACAAAGTTGTTCTTGGTTTATCAGGAGGGGTTGATTCAACTGTAGCAGCTGTACTTTTGCATAAAGCTATCGGACAGAATTTGTACTGTATTTTTGTAAACAACGGATTATTGCGTAAAAACGAGTTTGAGAATGTTTTAGCTCAATATCACGGAATGGGATTAAATGTGAAAGGAGTAGATGCTTCTGAACGCTTTTTATCTGAATTGGCTGGTATTGATGATCCGGAAACCAAACGAAAAATAATAGGACGTGTCTTTATAGATGTATTTGATGATGAATCTAAACTCCTCGAAGACGTTACCTGGCTGGCACAAGGAACGATATATCCTGATGTGATCGAATCGATTTCTGTAAAAGGACCTTCAGCTACCATCAAATCGCATCACAATGTGGGAGGTTTACCGGATTATATGAAATTAAAAATAGTAGAGCCACTACGCATGCTTTTTAAAGATGAAGTGCGCCGGGTGGGAGCTACTTTAGGCATTGATCCTGAACTATTGGGACGTCATCCGTTTCCGGGACCTGGATTGTCAATTCGTATATTAGGTGATATAACTCCGGAAAAAGTTAGTATCTTGCAGGAAGTTGATGCAATTTTCATCAACGGCTTAAAAGAACACGGATTATATGATCAGGTATGGCAGGCTGGTGCAATATTGCTGCCTGTAAATTCAGTTGGTGTCATGGGAGATGAGCGTACATACGAAAAAGTAGTAGCTTTACGTGCTGTGCAATCAACCGATGGTATGACTGCTGACTGGGTACATCTTCCTTATGATTTTTTAATGGAAATTTCCAATAAAATAATCAATAGAGTAAAAGGTGTCAATAGAGTTGTATATGATATAAGCTCAAAACCACCCGCAACAATTGAGTGGGAATAAATATTTTTAAGTCGTTGTTTTATTACAGCGACTTATTTGTTTAAACATCATGATTATGAAAAAGAATCTAATAATAGCCTTATCGGCATTTTTTACTACATGGGGATCTTTTGCACAGGAGAATTCTGAAAAGCATATTGTTGCCAAAGGAGAAACCGTGACACAGATTGCTAAAAAATACCAGACTACCAGTAATGCTATTTTTTTATTAAATCCTGAAGCCGTTAACGGTATCAGTGAAAATCAGGTTTTATTAATACCAAGTTCCGGAAATACCATGTTGCAACACGAGGTACTGGCAAAAGAAACCCTGTATGGTATTTCCAAAAAATACAATATTGCCATTGAACAGCTTTATAATCTAAATCCCGGATTAAGAGAAAATGGATTGCAAATAGGGCAGTTGTTAAATCTTTCAAAAAAGACAGAAACACCTAAGAAAACTCCTGCTGCTACAAATATTTCAACTGACAGTTTTCGTCTCATTGATGTAAAACCCGGAGAAACTATCTATGGCATTGCAGTAAAAAATCAAGTAACTGTTTCAGAGATTTATGAGTTAAATCCTGAACTGGCTTCAGGCGGGATTAAAGAAAACCAGAAAATAAAAATTCCGGTTTCCGGTAATTTGGTGACAGAACCTTCTAAAACAAATGATAAAAAGCAAACTTCTAAAGCAGCCAATGCGAAAACCATTATAGTAGAACCTAAAGAAACGGTTTATAATATTTCTAAAAAATACGGTATTTCTCAGGAACAGCTTTTGCAGTGGAACCCTGAATTGAAAGATGGTTTGCGAATAGGAATGGAACTCATCGTAGGAAAACCCACCATCAAAAAATTTGATCTTGTAAAAGACGAACCGGTAATTACAGGAAAAACAGATAATATTAAAATAGCAGGTTTTAGAAATGATAAAGATATAAAAGAGCTTGTATTGCTTTTGCCATTCAATTTAGATAAAAACAATCCCGATAATAAAACAGAAATCAATAAAATACTGAATAACGATGTGTTTTTAAATATGACGTTAGACTTTTATTCCGGAGCACTTATCGCAATTGATTCTGCAAGAGCAATGAATCTTCCGTTGGAAGTGAAAATATTTGATTCAAAAGAGTCTAATCGTTCAATGAATGTGGGACAGTTAAAGCAGCAATTCGATTTTTCGAATACAGATGTGGTCATCGGACCCTTTTTTCAAGCCAATGTAGATGCTATTTCTGAAGAGTTTAAAGACACCCCTACACTTATCGTTTCTCCTTTGTCTACAGACAAGGGAAAACCATATCCGAATCAGGTACATACCATGCCAAACACCGATATCGTTCGGAATGAAATGATGGAGTATTTACGGGCTCAAAATGGAAACATAATTGCTGTTTTAAACCCAAAAGCGGCAAGTTCGAGAAACTTTTTTGAAAGCAATTTCAAAGAAGTAAAGTTATTGGATGCAGCAGCTAACGGTGCAGTTACAAAAAGCCAAATAGAAGGTATGCTTGATAAAACAGGGGTAAACTATGTTATTCTGGAGTCAACAGCCTTACAAACAGCTATTGATTTGGTCAATGCCTTAAACAGTTTAAAAAACACTTATAGTATTCGTTTGGCAGTACTTGAAAAGCATGATGTATTAGATTCTACCGAAATAAATATTCAGACATTGGCAGATTTGCAAATGTTATTCCCGTCAGTCACCAGAGAGAATGACAATGCGAAATCAGATCGTTTTGCTGCAGCCTATGAGCAAGCAAATGGCAGTACACCCAATCGGTTTGTGACAAGAGGGTTTGATGTTACTTTTGATGTAATCAAGCGTATGTTTCAGTCTGAAGATGCAAATATATTTGATTATGGGACAGAGCAGGTAGAAAACAAATTTACCTATGTAAACGAAAACGGAGGAATTTACAATAATGCAGTTTACATTATGTATTACGATAAAAATCTAACGATAAAAGAAGCAAAATAATGTTGTCAAAAGTTATCTATTTAGGAGAGTTAAGAACACAATCTGTTCATTTGGCCTCTGGTTCGGAAATTATTAGTGATGCACCTGTTGATAACAATGGCAAAGGAGAAGCTTTCTCTCCAACCGATCTGTTAGCAAATTCACTGGCTACGTGTATGTTTACCATTATGGGAATCAAGGCAGCGGGTATGGCGATTGCTTTAGAAGGATCAACAGCAGAGGTGATCAAAGAGATGCAGTCAGAGCCTCGGAAAATAAGCAAAATTAAAATTGTTTTTCAGATGAATACACAGCTGGATGAGAAACAACAAACAATACTGGAACGGGTAGCCCTTAGTTGTCCTGTTTATTTAAGTTTGCATCCGGATATCGAAAAAGATATTACTTTTAACTGGAAATAGTTTGGAAGATCAACAAAAGCAACTCATTGAGCTGGCTCATACCAAAATGCCTTTCGGAAAATACGAAGGGCGTTTTCTTATTGATTTACCTGAGCACTACATCGTCTGGTATCATCAAAAGGGATTTCCTAAAGGCAAAATAGGAAATCAGCTGCAACTTATATATGAGTTAAAGCTAAATGGCTTGGAATATTTGATCCGTACGATTAAAGAAAAATATCCAAAACCTTAAATAAGCCCTAATCTTTTAAAATCTGTACTTTCTGCTTTAGAAACACAAATTATAATTGTATTTTTGCCAAGTTTAAATAATTGCAACAACACAACACACTATACAATCAATGAAACAAACAAAATATATTTTTGTTACCGGCGGTGTTACTTCTTCTTTAGGGAAAGGAATCATTGCAGCTTCTTTAGCAAAATTATTACAGGCGAGAGGGTATCGTACCACAATTCAGAAATTTGATCCCTATATCAATGTTGATCCGGGAACCCTTAATCCTTATGAACATGGAGAATGTTTTGTTACCAATGACGGAGCGGAAACGGATCTCGATCTTGGACATTACGAACGTTTTTTAAATGTACCTACATCTCAGGCAAATAATGTAACTACAGGAAGAGTATATTTATCTGTAATTGAAAAAGAAAGAAGAGGAGAGTTTTTAGGTAAAACCGTTCAGGTGGTACCTCATATTACCAATGAAATCAAAGAACGTATGCAATTGTTGGGTAATACCGGCGATTATGATATTGTGATTACAGAAATAGGAGGTACAGTTGGTGATATAGAATCGTTGCCTTATATAGAATCAGTGCGACAGTTATTATGGGATTTAGGAGACAATAATGCCATTGTAATACATTTGACATTAGTACCTTTTCTGGCTGCAGCGGGAGAATTAAAAACAAAACCGACCCAGCACTCTGTTAAAACGTTAATGGAAAGCGGAATAAAAGCCGATATATTAGTCTGTAGAACAGAACATGAGCTGTCAACTGAAATACGTCAGAAATTAGCGGCTTTCTGTAATGTAAAACCTGAAGCTGTAATCCAGTCCATAGATGCTTCTACTATTTATGAAGTTCCTAATAATATGTTAGAAGAAGGCTTAGATAAAGTAGCTCTTAAAAAACTGGATCTGCCTGAAAAATCATTACCGGATTTAGTAAAATGGAACGACTTTTTACATCGTTTAAAAAACCCTAAGCACACGGTAAACATTGGATTAGTAGGGAAATATGTAGAATTGCAGGATTCATACAAATCGATACTGGAAGCATTTATCCATGCTGGTGCAGAAAACTATACGAAAGTAAATGTAGTAAGTATACATTCAGAATACCTTACCATGAAGAACGCAGAAGAGAAATTGCAAAATCTTGATGCTATCCTTGTTGCTCCGGGGTTTGGTGCTCGTGGTATAGAAGGTAAAATAGAAACGGTGCGTTACGCCAGAGAAAATAAAATTCCGTTTATGGGAATTTGTTTGGGAATGCAGATGGCAGTAATCGAATATGCCCGAAATGTTCTGAAACTTGAAAACGCTAATTCTACAGAAATAAATGATAATACACCTCATCCGGTCATTACATTTATGGAAGAGCAAAAAACAATTACCGATAAAGGAGGAACCATGCGTTTAGGAGGATGGGATTGTGAAATTAAAAAAGGTACCAGAGCATACGATATATATAAAAGTACCTTGATTAATGAACGCCATCGTCACCGCTATGAATTCAACTCTTACTATCAGGAAGATTTAGAGAAAGCAGGACTTATCGCATCGGGTATCAATCCTGAAACAAAATTAGTAGAGATTATTGAACTCAAAGACCATCCGTTTTTCGTAGCAGTTCAATACCATCCGGAATATAAAAGTACTGTTGCCAATCCACACCCGCTTTTTGTGAGTCTGATTAAGGCAGCTGTTGAAAAAAAAATAAAGGCATAATAAAAACAAAGCCTTTCATTTCTAAAAATTAAGTAAAATCATAATGGGAGAAAAAAAATTAGACAAAAGTAGTTTAATTGGAATGGGAGTTATCGCTGCTCTTTTATTTTGGATGATGTACAGTAGCAAAAGTACAGATACATCAAAAGAAA
>Ga0308157_10000866_pt1 | contig 79394 bp, 63 predicted proteins | sample PhyBR1_FD_201035 | JGI IMG/M metagenome (GOLD analysis project Ga0308157, IMG submission 201035) | Phyllosphere microbial communities from UC Gill Tract Community Farm, Albany, California, United States - DLSLB.R1 | ecosystem: Host-associated > Plants > Phyllosphere > Unclassified | place: USA...
CATTTGCAGGAACTACCGCTGCAGTTGTATGGTCGATGGTGTAAGTGTATTTCCAATTGGATACCAAGCCGGAACAATCGGTATAGGTGTAATTGTAGGTTCTTGTTCCCTCGCAGGTCAATGAGCTGGGAGCATCAACTGTTGTAGCCAAAACGGCAGAAACGTTGTTTCCGCAAACATCGGTTACCGTTGGAGGAACTGGAGTTGTGGCACTTGCCAAACATTGAACGGTGCTGGCTCCATTTGCTGGAACTACCGCCGCAGTTATATGATCGATGGTGTAAGTATATTTCCAATTGGATACCAAGCCTGAACAGTCGGTATAGGTGTAATTGTAGGTTCTTGTTCCCTCGCAGGTCAATGATGTAGGAGCATCAACTGTTGTAGCCAAAACGGCAGGAACGTTGTTACCGCAAACATCGGTCACCGTTGGTGGAACTGGAGTTGTGGCACTTGCCAAACATTGAACGGTGCTGGCTCCATTTGCAGGAACTGCCGCTGCAGTTGTATGGTCGATGGTGTAAGTGTATTTCCAATTGGATACCAAGCCGGAACAATCGGTATAGGTGTAATTGTAGGTTCTTGTTCCCTCGCAGGTCAATGAGCTAGGAGCATCAACTGTTGTAGCCAAAACGGCAGGAACGTTGTTACCGCAAACATCGGTCACTGTTGGCGGTGTTGGAGTTGTGGCACTTGCCAAACATTGTACGGTGCTGGCTCCATTTGCCGGAACCACCGCGGCTGTTGTATGGTCGATAGTGTAGGTATATTTCCAGTTGGACACCAAACCTGAACAATCGGTATAGGTGTAATTGTAGGTTCTGGTTCCCTCACAGGTCAATGAGGATGGTGCATCAACGGTCGAAGCCAAAACGGGAGGAACATTGTTTCCGCAAACATCGGTCACTGTTGGTGGAACTGGAGTTGTTGCACTTGCCAAACATTGAACGGTGCTGGCTCCATTTGCAGGAACTACCGCTGCAGTTGTATGGTCGATGGTGTAAGTGTATTTCCAATTGGATACCAAGCCGGAACAATCGGTATAGGTGTAATTGTAGGTTCTTGTTCCCTCGCAGGTCAATGAGCTAGGGGCATCAACTGTTGTAGCCAAAACGGCAGGAACGTTGTTTCCGCAAACATCGGTTACCGTTGGAGGAACTGGAGTTGTGGCACTTGCCAAACATTGAACGGTGCTGGCTCCATTTGCTGGAACTACCGCCGCAGTTGTGTGATCGATGGTGTAAGTGTATACCCAAGTACTTTTGTTATCACAAGTATCGGTATATTCATAAGTATAGACTCTAGTTCCGACACAAGTTAAAGGGGTTGGTGTATCTACTGTAGAAATCAATACACCGTTTATTGTTCCAGAACAATTATCAATTGCTGTTGGCGGTGTTGGTGCAGTGGCAAGAGAGACACAGGAAACAGTACTAGAATTGCTCAAAGGATTAACTGCAGGTGCCGTTAAGTCTAATATTTTGGTAGTAGCTGGCGATATAGAACAGCTACTTGCGGTATTAATTGGTGTGCTTCCACAAGCCGATGCTAATACGTATCTGGTTTTGATTTTGTATCCACTGCATTTATCAACGGTTGGAGGAGTATTTGTTCCCCAAGTAATACCATCATCAAAACTGTATTGAATGGTAAAACCACCTACACTTGTAGGAGGAGTAACTACTATTGCTCCACAACCTGAGTTAACCGTTGGTGCTGGAGGTGCAGCAGGATATACTACAAATGAGCTTGTTGTAGGGGTACAGGTGTTAGCTGTATATGTGGCTGTGTAGCAACCTGCTGTTGAAGGAGTGAATACTCCGGTAGCAGGATTTATTGTTCCACCACCACTAACACTCCAAGTACCAGTAGTACCGCCTGATTGAGTAAAAGTTACTGTTCCTCCACCTATACAGGAATTTGAAGTTATTAATGATGTGGCAGCGATACAGCATGAATTGACAGTAATATCTTTGGTTGTTGAACTTGATGTGACAGGAGCATTACTGTCAATAACAGTTAGTGTGACTTTATAGGATCCTGAACCAGCACCTATTTGAGAAAAGTCATAGGTTGGTGTTGCTCCGCTTAAGGTTGCTATTGGCACTACTAAATCACTGCTTTTGAATATTTTCCAGCTATAAGTATAAGGAAGTACACCACCAGATGTCCCGTGTGTTGCATCAAGGGCATTGAAAGAATATGTTTCGGCATCTTTATTTATCGGACATGAGCTGGTATAATCAAAATTTACACTCAAAGGTGTAATAACAACAAAAGCCACATTTGCAGATGGTTTATTGCAATGAGGCCCCATGCCGCAAATATCACTACAGGCGTTTTGACCAGCTGAATTTCCCCAACCGACAAATGTTTTTCGTAATTCCAGTTTTTGCCCACAAGTCCAAGTTATAACATTTGGAAAATAAAATTTATCTCTTGTTCCGCTTACAAATTCGCTGGCATCACAATTGCTAAATGAAGATAATTTTACTCCATCAACATATAAATCTCCTTCAATATGCAATCCATAACGGGTGGTGGCATTTTGAAGTATGTCTATTTTTAAATACCCGTTTATTGATTCACCGGTGTTGCAGGAAGGTGAAAGTGGCAGATATTTGTCTACATTAGGATTCGTTGTTGCATTATATGCAGGATTTGGAGTTGTTGATAATAATGTTATGTTGCTGATCTTCACATCACTAGAATTGCAGCTATTACAATCGTATGCCTGTGAATAGCTAATTGTAATGAAACTTAAATAAATTATCAAAGACGTAATTAATTTTGGTGAATGAGTAAAAATTGTTTTCATTTCTAATTGTTTTAAGGTTAATAACCTAAATGACATGAGGAGGATTTGTAGCAATTTATTTTATATAGGGGTCAAATATTAAAGCATAGAAAATGAGTAACTACGCTAGGTATTTACATTTTACAGTCTCAAAAAACTAGATTTCCCTACTATGAATTCAGTAAATCGGGATGTATAGGGTATAATATACTTCTTCGGGGGGAGCGCTTTTGATTTTTCTGTTTTTTTGATGAGGAATACCAAAAACAGATTTTGTCAATAGCTTTGAAGAATTAGATATTAATAAGGATATACATGAAATTTTAAAAGGTAGCAACCAAAATTTTTTTTCAAAAAAGGAAAGCAAAAACAAGGTCATTTTTTGGATAATATTTGAAAAAAAATCTTTCAATAGGTTTTGAGTAGTTTTTGGCATCATATTCTTGATTTTTGTGTAAAACAATAGATAGCATGATATATTTACTTTTAAATCAAATGATTTAAATAGTGTGTCCAGGGTAATATTTGCATTAGAATTTATAAATGACTTTTGATTTGATTTAGAAGCTATATCAAAATTCTACATACATGAAACCGATATAAGTAAATAAGGCTTTGAATCTGTTTTGATTTATATTTAGGAAATAAATCAAAATTCTAAATGTGTTGTAATCAGTATAACTGATGGGCTTTGAATTCTGTTTTGATTTATATTTGGGAGCTAAATCAAAATTCTAAAATGCATGAATCAATACGAAACTGAAAATAGGCTTTGAATTTCACTTTGGTTTATATTTGGGAACTAAACCAAAAATTTAATGCACATGAAATCAATATTGAAATGAAATTGATTCCGGATTTTGTTTTTGATTTAGATTTGAGTACTAAACCAAAATTCTAATATGAATGAAATCATATAAACTGAAAATAGGTTTCATTTATTTCAATTTAGATGGGGGACTAAATTAAAATTGTCATTCAATTTTGTCAATTATAAAAATAATTAACATAAAACCAAAATGTTTTTTATGTATTCGTTTTTATTTGATTAAAAACTATAATAACTTGATTGTTATTATGAAGTAAATTTAAAAAGAATGTTTAAAATTCAATATGTTTCTCTTTGAAAAACCTAAATACTCGTTGAATAGTTTACTATGTAAGAATTTGTGTTTAAAAAAAATGTTATTGAAAAATTTTTTTGTCGTTTTTTTAACGAAATTGTTTTAAAACTTAATTAGTTTTTGTCATTTATACAAAATATACGACAATCATAAGCTTTAAATTATTTATTAAATAATTTCTTCTTCTTTTACAAAAGCATTAAAATCTTATAATTTTTTTTGAATATGTCCTAAAATATTCATTCTATCAAATCGCCCTGTTAAATTTTAAATCTTTTAATACAAATTTAGATAACTATTTTTATTTCTCAAATTTGTAGCTTTTTTATATATTAAAATTTAAAAAATATGTATTTAGTCGATGAAATTAGTTTTTAATCGAACTTTTGGTTAATTTCAGCTAAGATTAGAAAGTTCATAATAATAAAACAATTTTAAGCATCAACACATTAGTATAAACCTAATTTACTGACGTTTATGAAATCAAAAATACTATTCAAGTTAACTATCGCACTTATATTTGTTTTGAACACTTCTTGTACTGCTGAAGACGATTCAATTGAGACTGAAGAAAAATTACCAATTGTAACAGTTTACAATTATAATGATATCGAATTGGAAACGATGTCCATAATTAATAACTACAGGCTAAGTATTGGACTAAATGCATTACAAAGAATAAATCATGTTTCTTTTAAATCGGAAGAGCATGACCAGTATATGATTGAAAACAATGTAGTGAATCATGATGCTTTTGAATCTCGTTCTGAAAACATCATCAAAACGCTTGGTGCAAAAAAAGTTAGCGAAAATATAGCCTATAATTATAATAGTGCCCAAGGAGCTTTTGACGCTTGGATGAAAAATAAAAGTCATAGGGAAACTATTGAGGGCGATTTTACCCATTTTGGCATAGCCGTAAAAGAGAACCCTGTAAATAAAAGAAAATACTATACCAATATTTTTGTGAAATTATAATCATTAACTTTCATATTATGAAACTGTCATTACACATGGCAGTTTTTTTTTGTTTTTTTTTGAAGCATAATTAAAAGGAAAAATAGATGTTAATTCTTTTATATGCACACTTTTAGGCTATTTTAACTAATACGTTTATTGCAATAATATGTAGAAACATATCATCTGATAGAAAAATTAAAGTCTTTATTATAAACTTTTTTGTAAATTGTAAGTCCCAAAAGGTTTTATGAAATGATTAAATACTAATCTTTGAACATTATCAAAACTTAATCGAAATCATTTAATTCCATAATTCATTTCAGGTTGTTTGCGGATTGTGATATTTTTATTGTAATAAAATTAATAGTTGTGATGTATGAAAAATCTAATTTTAATTCGGCATGCAAAGTCTAGTTGGGAAGCTCCTTTACACGATAAAGACAGGCCATTAACTTCTCAAGGAATGCAAAAAGCTCATTTGGTAGCATCACATATTGGTAAAGACCTGCCTAAAACATACAGTATATGGAGCAGTACTGCGGAAAGAGCAGTTGAAACAGCCTTGATTTTTGCTCAAAATATAAATTTTCCACTAGAGAGTATAGTTTACAAAGACGAACTATACACATTTGATGAAAGAAAACTAGAGAACGTTATCAAATTATATAGTAATGGTTATGATAACATAATTATATTCGGACATAACGAGGCTATTACGAATTTTGTTAATAAATTTGGTGATGTTTACATTGATAATGTACCTACAGCTGGATTTGTTCATATAGAATTCAATAATGAAAGTTGGGATTCCATCAGTAATGGAAAAACAAAAAAAATACTATTCCCCAGAGATTTAAAATAGATAAAAAAGTGTTTGAACAAAAATATATTGATAGAGAGAAAAGTTGGTTGGCTTTTAACGCAAGAGTACTACAAGAAGCTGCTGATGATTCAGTTCCATTACTCGACAGGTTGCGTTTTTTGGGAATATTTTCAAATAATTTAGATGAATTTTTTCGAGTTCGATTTGCCGCTATCAGACGATTAAGTTTGAGTGGAATATCTGGCGAAAAATATTTTGGAGGTGTAACTGCACAACAATTGATTAAGGACATCACCAAGATTGTAATTCAACAACAATCCGAAAGTTTAAGAATCCTAAATAATATAGAAGAACGTCTGGAAACCGAAAACATCTTTATTATTCATGAAAATGAGATTAATAAGGAACAAGAGGTCTTTTTAAAAGATTTTTTTATACAAAAGTTAAGCCCCGAACTTGTTATTATTATTTTAAATGATTTAGCGGAATTTCCTGTTTTAAAAGATTCGTTGGGATATTTAGCAGTAAAACTTGTGATGAAAAAAAATCAAGAAGTACGCTACGCTATTATTGAAATTCCTAAAGTGGTCAACCGGTTTGTTGTATTGCCTTCAATCAATGAAAAACAATATGTCATTATAATTGATGATGTCATTCGATTGCATTTGAGCAGCATTTTTAATATTTTTAATTATGAAAGCGTTTCGGCACATATGATAAAAATAACCAGAGATGCACAATTAGACATCGATAGTGATTTAAGTAAAAGTATGCTTGAAAAAATTTCTACTAGTGTTAAAGAAAGAAGAATAGGGGAGCCGGTTCGTTTTATATACGACCAAGAGATTAGCAAGGACACGCTCAAGTTCTTCCTCGAAAAAATGAATATTGATTCTACGGATAGCATTATTCCAGGAGGAAGATACCATAATAGAAGGGATTATATGGATTTTCCAAATCTTGGCAGGTTTGATTTATTGTATAAAAAAAATGATCCACTTCCGATACCTGGATTAAGTCTTGAAGGAAGTATCTTGGGGAAAATTGCTGAAAAGGATTATTTACTGAATGCTCCGTATCAATCGTTTTCCTATCTAATAAAATTTTTACGCGAGGCAGCCTTAGATCCAAAAGTTAGTTCAATTAAGATTACATTATACCGATTGGCTAAAAATTCTCAAATTATTAGTTCTTTGATTAATGCTGCCAAAAACGGAAAGAAGGTTACTGTTCAAATCGAATTACAGGCCCGTTTTGATGAAGCTTCGAATATTTCCTATTCAGAACAAATGCAAACTGAAGGTATTGAACTTATTTTTGGTATAAAGGGATTAAAAGTTCATAGTAAGGTTTGTGTCATTGAAAGACACGAAAAAAATAAAATTAAAAGATATGGTTTTATTTCCACAGGAAATTTTAACGAATCTACGGCCAAGATTTATACGGATGTGACATTGTTTACCTGTCATCCACAAATTTTGAAAGATATATCCAAAATCTTTGATTTTTTTGATACTAATTATAAAGTTCAACGTTATAAGCATCTTATCGTTTCGCCACAGTACACAAGAAACCGTTTTGTAAAATTGATCGATAGAGAAATAGTTCATGCATTGGCTGGAAGAAAGACATACATGAAATTAAAAATGAATAGTTTGTCGGACTTATCCATGATTGATAAATTGTATGAAGCGAGCAATGCAGGAGTGAAAATTCAACTGGAAGTAAGAGGTATTTGTTCCTTGATTCCCGGAGTTAAAGGATTGAGTGAGAATATTGAGGCAATCAGCATAGTTGACAATTACTTAGAGCATTCAAGAGTTTATATTTTTGGCAATGCCGGATTCACGGAGGTGTATATTTCCTCTGCTGATATAATGACTCGAAATATTGATGCCAGAGTTGAAGTTACGTGTCCAATTTATGATCAAGAAATAAAAAATGAATTGATTGATAATTTTGATATTGGCTGGAGAGGGAATGTAAAAGCCAGATATCATTCCTTTAAATTGGATAATAAATATAGAGTTAGAAATGATGATCCTGTTTTTAGGGCTCAATTGGAAACCTATAAATATTACCAACGAAAAGTGGAACTGATTGAAGAATTAAAGGAAGATTAAATAACCCAAACAGATATAGATTAAATTCTAACACATAAATCGCATCTAAGAGAATATGATTAAAATTAAAAAGTATGCCGCTATTGATATTGGATCGAATGCTATGCGTTTATTAATTGCTAATATTGTAGAGGAAGATGATAAAGAACCTCAATTTAATAAAAGTTCATTAGTTCGTGTTCCTATTCGTCTAGGTCAGGATGCTTTTACGGTAGGAGAGATTTCTCCTGAAAATATTGACCGAATGGTCGATGCAATGAAAGCTTTTTATTTGTTAATGAAAGTACATAAGGTAGAGCGATATATGGCATTTGCAACATCGGCTATGCGCGAAGCCTATAATGCAAAAGAGGTGGTTGCCCTGATAAAAAAGAAAGCTGATATTAAAATTGAAATTATCGATGGTAAAAAAGAAGCTGCCATAATAGCTTCAACGGATTTGCATCATTTATTAAAAACAGATGAAACCTATTTGTTTGTAGACGTTGGTGGTGGAAGTACTGAGTTTACATTGTTTTCTAACGGAAAAATGGTAAATTCAAGATCATTCAAGGCTGGAACAGTTCGATTATTGAATGAAATGGTTCATGATGTAGTTTGGGAAGAAATCGAAAAATGGATTAGGCAAAACACTGCCGATTATGAAGAAGTTACCTTGATAGGATCTGGTGGTAATATTAATAAACTATTCAAAATGTCTGGCAAATTACAAGAAAAACCATTGTCATACATCTATATGAATTCTCAATATGCCTATTTGAATTCCTTGACTTATGAACAAAGAATTTCTCAATTGAGCTTGAATCCAGATAGGGCAGACGTAATTGTACCCGCAACCCGAATTTATCTCAACGCGATGAAATGGAGTGGAGCCAGACAAATTTACGTTCCAAAAATTGGATTATCAGATGGAATTGTTAAAGCGATGTATTATGGCAAAATATAATTGTAAATGCTTTTAGTGTTTTGTCAAAAAAAATACACAGAATTTTAAGGAATTTGATAAATCTGAAGTCTCGTTTAAGTTTCAAAAGCCTGCAAATGCAGGCTTGTTTTTTTTGTGAGAGAAAGAGTAATTTTAAGTAAACACAAACCATTCATGGTACAAACTTTTGAATATTTATTCCAATTAACTACAGAGGAATCGCAGCTTTTAAAAAGTTTAATTACGTTTAGAAAACTGAAAAAAGGAACTTATTTAGTTACTGAAAATCAAATTTGCAATGAAATTGTATTTGTGAAATCAGGGATTTTGCGTTCTTTTTTTATAAATTCAAAGGAAGAAGAAATAACTAATTGTTTCACTTTTGAAAATGAATTCATGACTGCTTTCTCGAGTTTTATCACACAAACTCCAACAGATGAAAATATTCAGGCAATTACTGATTGTGAGTTCGAAGTAATCGATAAAACAGCTGTCGAAGAACTTTTCAGTTCCAACTTTAGATGGGCTGATATTGGCAGAAAAATTGCCGAAAATGAAGTTGTCAATTTGCATAATCGCATTTCATCTCTGCAAAAAAAATCTTCAATGGAGCGATACGAAGCACTGTTTGTAAACCATCAAAAATATATTCAATATATTCCTTTGATTTATTTGGCATCCTATTTGGGAGTCTCAGCAAGACATTTAAGCCGTATTAGACAAGCAGTTACATTTTAGGACATTTGTCCTGTTTTATTTTTATTCGCATACAATATTTTTGATAAAAATAATTTTTATGAAAAATATCTTGATAATTAATGGACATCCCAATGCGGCGAGTTATAATTTTGCTTTGGCGGAATCCTATAAAAAAGGAGTCTTGGAAGCTAAGGCAAATGTTGAAACTATTGTCATTGCAGACTTGAAATTCAATCCGAATTTGACTTTCGGGTATCAAAAAAGAATTGATTTAGAACCCGATTTGGTTGATGCATGGGAAAAAATAAAAAAAGCCGATCATTTGGTTTGGATTCATCCGGTTTGGTGGGGCGGTTTGCCAGCAATAACCAAAGGATTTATAGATAGACTATTTTTACCGGGAATGGCTTTTCAATACAGGGAAAATTCGGTTTGGTGGGATAAATTATTAAAAGATAAAACGGCTCGAATCATAACAACCCTAGATCAGCCGAGTTGGTATTATAGATTGATTTATTCCAGACCCAGTGTAAATCAGCTAAAAAAAGCAACATTGGAATTTTGCGGTGTTAAACCGGTAAAAGTAACTTACGTCGGTATAATAAAAACGTCTGATAATAATCAGCGCGAAAAGTGGCTGCATAAAATTTTCCAATTGGGAAAGGAACTCAAATAATACAGTAATTAAAAAAGCTCAAACTAAGATTAAGTTTGAGCTTTTAATTTGGTTATAATGTAACTGGTTTTGGTAATAAAGTCTTGAGCCATAATCCAACAATCAAGGCTACCAGAAGCAATATGGCAAAAAGATAAAAAATGGAAATATCAGCTGTTAACCCTAATAACAATGGTCCGACAAATGCTGCTGCAGACCAAGCGGTTAGGGTGTAACCAAGTACAGGACCGTATTTATCTGCACCAAAAATATCTTTTACAAAGGATGGCATTGTAGCAAATCCGGCACCATAGCCTGCAATTATGGTAAATGTCAAAGCTTGAAAAGAGATTTGATCTGTAGAGAAAGTAGGTATCAAGGCGAAACAAATAGCATTGATTCCGATAAAAATCATAAAAGTTGCCCAACAACCAATTTTATCTGAAATACTAGACCAAAATAAACGCCCTATTCCATTAAACAATCCTATAATAGCAACAAACATTGTAGATTGAGTTGCACTCATTCCAACCACTTCTTCACCAAGTATTGCCGCTTTAGATATAATGGCAATACCACCACAAACATTTAAAAATAACAATAGCCATAATGCTATAAAACGTTTATCGGTAATAATTTGTTTTGGAGTCAAATCTTGATGTGAATGTTGGCTATTTGAATTACTTATTGGGTTAGCCAAATATAGAGCACTTAATAACATACAAATTCCGTAAACAATTCCTAGAACACCAAATGCACCAGACAATCCCATAGAAGCATAGAGTGGACCAATCAGGAAAGAGGCCAATAAAGAACCCAAGGCAAATGACATGATGATAATGCCTGATGCGAGTCCCGGACGATCAGGAAACCATTTGACAACGGTATAAACAGGCACAATATATCCAAATCCTAAGCCAATGCCTTGCAATACTCCAAAGGTTAGATAAAATAAATACAATGAACCTATTTTTACGGCAAAGGCACTGCCCAATAAACCAATAGTTAAAAACACTGTTGCAATTAATCCTGCTTTTGTTGGGCCAATTTTTTGGGCAAATTTTCCCATAAAGGCTGCGGTTAATCCTAAAAAGCAAATGGCCAGGCTAAACCCTGTTTTGGTATCGTGAGCATCCCAGTTTAATTCTTTGGACAAAGGTTCAATCCATTTGCTATATGCATAAATAGATCCTATTGACAGTTGCATAACCATTCCTGCCAATACTATTAAATATTTATTTTTTGACATAATTATAATTGATATTTTAAAAATAGTCTTGATCTATTTTTACTTGATTTTTACGTTTTTGAAGTAAAGCTTGAATATTTCAGCGGCTTTATTTGCTTCTTCTTTCGTGGTTGCTTTCGTGTCGCTTAATTGGTATTCCAGCCCCATCATTTCCCATTTGTGTTTTCCTAATTGATGAAACGGAATTATTTCAACTTTTTCTACAGTTTTATAAGAGGTGAAACGCTGTCCCCATTCATGTAAATATTCCTCTTGATCACTCCAGCCAGGAACCAAAACATAGCGTAACCACATAGGCTTCCCCGTACTTTCACGGTATTCTGCTACTCGCAATGTTGTTTTGTTTTTTAAACCCGTTAGCTTTTGATGCCAATCTTTATTGATGTGTTTAACATCCAAAAGCAACAAATCGGTTCTTTCCAATAATTGCTCCGTTTTTGAATCCAAAACTCTTCCATTTGAATCCAAGCAGGTATTAATCCCATTTTCATGCAATCGATCAAAAAAAGTAATTAATTTTTCACGTTGCAACAGAGGTTCGCCTCCAGAGACTGTAACTCCGCCTTTTTTTCCAAAATAGGATTTTTGGTGCAAAGCTTTTTCAACTAATTCTTCTATTGGTATAAAAGATCCTCCATGAATATCCAAAGTATCAGGGTTTTGACAATACAAGCATCTAAATTGGCAACCTTGTGCAAAAACTACCATTCGAATTCCTGGTCCATCATGAGTGCCTAATGTTTCTATGGAATGGATTCTTAATAAGTCGGGGTTGTGTGAGTCTATTGAGTCGTCAATATATTCTTGCTGTGGAAAATACATATAGTTGAGGGTTAAAAAAAAACCTGTCTAAAAACTAAATATTGAGAAGTTTTAGACAGGTTAATTGATTCAATTCAAAATTAATAATTTATTTTAAATTTACATTGTTTCGTGAAAAGTTCTTGTGATGACTTCCAATTGATGAGCTTTTGATAATCTAACGAAATTCACGGCATAACCAGAAACCCTGATTGTTAATTGTGGGTAATTTTCAGGATGTTCGTAGGCATCCATCAAGGTTTCTTTGTCCAAAACATTCACGTTTAAGTGATGAGCGTTTCTTTCAAAATAACCATCCATGATAGATACTAAGTTAGTTACTTGCTCTTCCTTATCAGATCCCAAAGACTTTGGTACCATGCTAAATGTATTGGATATACCGTCTTGAGCATCTTCATAACTCAATTTACTTACAGAATTTAAAGAGGCAATAGCACCATTTACATCTCTACCATGCATTGGGTTTGCACCAGGAGCAAAAGCTTCACCTGCTTTACGACCGTCAGGAGTAGATCCTGTATTCGTTCCATACATTACATTTGAAGTAATAGTTAATAGTGATAGAGTAGGAGTAGCGTCTTTGTAAGCTCTATGTTTTCTTAATTCATCAATAAAGATTTTAGTGATTTCTTGAGCAATACTATCAACTCTGTCATCATCATTTCCATATTTAGGGAAATCACCTTCTATGTTGAAATCTACGGTTAATCCTATATCATTTCTTACTGGAGTAACTTTAGCGTATTTAATTGCAGAAAGAGAATCGGCAATAATTGAAATACCTGCAGCACCATAAGCAATATCAATACCAGGGTCACTATCAATCAAAGCCATTTGAGCTCTTTCATAATAGTATTTGTCATGCATATAATGAATGATGTACATTGATTTTGCATACACTCTTGCAACTTCTGCCAATGTAATTTTGAAAATTTTCATTACAGAATCATAGTCAAGAGTTCCATCCTCCATTTGAGGGATGTTTTTGATAACCACTGATCCTTTATCTTCTTCACGTCCTCCATTCAAAGCCATCAATAAAGCTTTTGGTAAATTGGCACGAGCCCCAAAATGTTGAATTCTTTTACCAATTTTTTGATAGGATACACAGCAAGCGATTCCGTAATCATCAGAACCTCTATTTGGACGCATCAAATCATCATTTTCATATTGAAGTGAAGAAGTGTCGATAGAAACTTGTGCACAGAAATCCTTAAATCCTTGTGGTAATTTTTGCGACCAAAGAATAGTCAAGTTTGGTTCTGGAGAAGCTCCTAAGTTATAAAGTGTTTGAAGGAATCTAAAAGAAGTTTTTGTTACTTTAGTTCTTCCGTCATTAAATTGTCCACCAATAGCTTCGGTTACCCAAGTTGGGTCTCCACCAAAAATTTCATCATAACTTCCTGGGCGCAAGTGACGAACCAAACGTAATTTCATAACAAATTGGTCGATGTATTCTTGTGCTTGTTCTTCGGTGATTAAACCAGCTTTTAAATCATTTTCAATATAAATATCCAAGAAAGAAGATACGTTTCCAAGTGACATGGCAGCACCATCTTGTTCTTTTACAGCACTTAAATAAGCCAAGTAAGTAAATTGTACGGCTTCATGAGCATTGATTGCCGGAACAGAAATATCAATGCCATAAGTATGAGCCATTAACTTCATATCCTGCAAAGCACTAATCTGTGATGTAATTTCTTCTCTTAGGCGTACTTTATGATCTGTCATTTCGCCTCCAACAGCTGCAAAATCAGCTTTTTTTGCTTCAATCAAACGATCTACTCCATAAAGTGCAATTCTTCTGAAATCACCAATGATTCTTCCTCTTGCGTAATTATCAGGTAAGCCTGTTAATAAGTGTTTGGAACGAAAAGCTCTAATTTCGCTATCATAAGCACTGAAAACGGCTTGATTGTGATCTTTGGCATAATTGAAAATTTTAACCACTTCGTCAGATACTTGCAGTCCTCTTTCTGCTAGGGCGGATTGAACCAATTTTATTCCTCCGAAAGGTTTCATTGCTCTTTTTAAAAGCTGATCCGTTTGAAGTCCAACAATGGTTTCATTTTCCTTATTAATGTATCCGGGTCCAAATGAGGTCAAATCTGAAATAGTATTCGTGTCTATTGCTAAACAGCCATTGTTTTTTCTTTCCAGAAGTAAATTTTCCTTGCAAACATCCCATAGCTTTTGAGTTCGCTGTGATGGGCCAGCCAAAAATTTGGCATCTCCTTCATAAGGTGTAATGTTTTGCAATACAAAATCGTATACATCAATTGCATTATTCCAATTTCCAGTTTTAAAATGTAATGTTTCGGTTGTGCTTTTCATTTTAATATAGTATTTAATTATCGTCTGTTTTGTTCTATTACGACTGATTTATACTAGTAAATTTAAGCAATTTTAGGACTACATTTATGTCAATACTTATTTTTAAATAATAATTAATATATTCATTAGTACGTGTTTATTTGTTTATGGTTTTCTTTGTTTTAGTAATTATTTCTTATGACTATTACGTTATAGAGAAAACTTATGCTTAAAGAAATTAGCAAGTTTTGTATTGTTAAAATTTACGCATTTAAGCTAAATTTATCTACATACTAAAATTTTGTGTAAAATTAATTTGCTTTTTGTAAGAGTATGCTGTTTTAGAGCAAGCAAGATTTTTAATATTGAAGGCACCAAATAAGCATATAAATGCTATCCAATTGTAATTATATTGCTATTGAATTGATGTTATTTGTAACCGAAGCAAATAGAATGCTGAATTTTTAAAATCAAACAATTATAAGGAAATTTAATTATTGAGCAGTAATATAATTTCTTAAGGAGGAGGTTGCCTGTTTTTGAATTTGTTTTTGCATAAAGCCAGTCCAGCCAAATAAAAAACCCTTGAAACCAAAAGCTTGTTTGGACCATTTCCAAATATCAAAATAATCCGTATGCTTTATGATTAGGCCATCATGAAACTTAAATTGGGCGTGAATTACATTCACTATTTTTCGATTTGTTTTGCTGAAATTATAAGTTGCAATCCATTTTGCAGTTCCTGAAAATTCATCAGCATTTATGTCCGAAAATTCAATTTTGATATTTCCCTTGCTTTTTTCTATCAGCATTCTCCACATCTGACAGGCGTCATTACCTTTTAATATTCCGAAGGCAGGATCTTGAAATTGAATATTAGTATGATAACATTCGCACATGGTGTTTACGTCAGCATTTGCAAAAGCACTATAGAATTTGTGAATTAATTCTTCGTTTGGGTTCATTTCAATGAGGTTAGAATATAAAAATAGCAATTTTTTTATAAAAGAATGGATTTAAAATAAGAAATGCTTCATTATTGAAAAGTATTTTAGAACTTATTTTTTTTTAACCCAATTATAATAAACACAAAAAAGCGCCAAACAACCTTAGTTTAAGTTTGGCGCTTTAGTTATGTTATCATTTCTAATAGGAGGTTATCAATTCCACTCTACGATTTTTGGCTCTGCCTGAAGATGTTTTATTTGTGGTAATTGGCTTGCCATCACCAAATCCTAAAGCCGTCAGCCTACTGTCAGATATTCCCTTGCTTATTAAATAGTTTTTTACAGATTCGGCACGCTTTTGCGACAAGTTTATATTGTATTGGTCACCGCCAACATTATCTGTATGTCCGCCAATTTGTAATATGGTTGAATTATAACGCTTTAATATTTCCACCAAATAATCAAGTTGTATATAGGAAGATTGCTTTAGTTCGGCACTAGCGTTTTCAAAGAAAATTTTGCCAGCGATATCGGCAATTTTTTTGACATCTACCGGAGCAATTTTGGGACAACCTTTGTCATCTATATTGCCTTTTTCGGTTGGGCAACGGTCAGTATTATCAGTAACACCATCGCCATCAGAGTCTGGACATCCCTTTAGCGCAAGTGGACCTGATGCATCTGGACAAAGATCGGCCTCGTTAGCGACACCATCGTTATCATTATCCATTGGGCATCCCGAAGCATTAACCTTGTAACCTGCAGTTGTGTTAGCACATTTATCATCAATATCTGCAACACCATCTTTATCTACATCTGGACATCCCTTTAATTCAAGTAAACCCGCAAAATCAGGACAACGGTCTTTGGCATCGGCGACACCATCTTTATCCAAGTCCGGGCATCCTTTTAAAGTTGATAAACCATTAGCCTCTGGGCATTCATCTAAATAATCGGCAACACCATCTAAGTCTTTATCAAAAGGACAACCTGTTCTGTCAACTGCCACTCCAGCCGGTGTGTTTGGACATTTGTCTTTTTTGTCGGAAACTCCATCATTATCTGAATCTTTATCAAAAAGATTAGATGTTCTTTCAATTTCATAAAGCATTGTACTCGTTTTATGAAAATTATTTCCAAAATCTACATAATGATTTGCTGAACTATCAGGCTCCCCAATATTCCATTTTCCATGGTTGGTAGCTGCAGTGATAATATATGTAAATGCTAAACAGATACATAAGGATAATGATTTTTTCATTTTGAGTTTCTTTTAAAATTTAAACTCAAAGGTCATCATTTTTATACAGGAATGTGTTGCATAACTTTTGCTAATACTTACATCATTCACACAAGTTGCGTCACAATAATAATGAACTATTTAATAGATTTTTAATAATAGATTTGGGTCAGGGCAATTTTCTAAATAATAGTCTAATTTGCTTTTACTGCAAACGCCAGGATAATCTCCAAAATTTGACTCTATATCTTTTATAATTTGAAAATGCAAATGCGGAGCATAATCTCCATTTACAATTGAATTTCCTAATATGGCTAAAGACTGACCTTTTTCAAAAAAATCGCCAACTTGAATTGACTCTATGCTTTCCATGGCTAAGTGTCCATAGAGCGTATAAAAAACATGATTCTCTAATTGATGTTCCATTATAATTGTTGGTCCATAATCTCCCAAACTTTTATTGTTCTGAAAACTGTGCACTTTTCCATCTAAGGCAACCAAAACCTTTGTGCCCGATTTAATCCACAAGTCCATGCCAATATGAATATTTCGCTCTTCGGAGTTAAAATCATTAAAGGCAGTACTTCGTTTGTATAGATTGCGTACTTCGTTATAACCTCCATAAGCAATAGTTGCATTGTTTTTAATTAAATATTTCTCAATATATTCTTCAAATGCATTGGCATCAGATAAATTTAATTGATAAAGTTCTGCGTTGCCAGCTGACAAATCCAAAGGGAAATATTGTGAATAGGGGATACTGCTATCAATTACTTTTATGTCGTTTAAATCTAAAAATAAGGCTTCTAGGGATTTCATTGGAAAAAATAAAATGTTTGAATAAATATAAAAAAAATCCCAATCGTTAGATCGGGATTGGGAGTATTACTTTCTTGATTAATATAAGGAAGGAAATTTGGAAGGATTCACTTCATGCATCATTTCATATACCTTTTCATAAATATCCTCAGCCGAAGGCTTTGAAAAATAATCGCCATCTGTACCGTAAGCCGGTCTGTGGGCTTTGGCAGTTAATGTTTGTGGTTTGCTGTCTAAATGCACATAAGCATCTTGATCTTCTACGATTTGCTGTAAAATAAAAGCAGAAGCTCCTCCTGGTACATCTTCATCAATAACTAACAAACGATTTGTTTTAGCGACACTTTTGACTATATCATGATGAATATCGAATGGAAGTAACGATTGCAAATCAATAATTTCACAGTCAATACCTGTTTCAAACAATTCTTTGGCAGCTTGCTCTACCAATCTTAAAGTCGAACCATAAGAGACAAGTGTGATATCGGTTCCTTTTCTTAATGTCTCAACAACACCAATTGGCGTCTTGAATTCGCCATAATTCAAAGGCATTTTTTCTTTCAGTCTGTAGCCGTTTAAGCATTCAATGACCAAAGCAGGTTCATCACATTCTAAAAGTGAGTTGTAGAAACCGGCAGCCTGAGTCATGTTTCTTGGAACCAATACATGAATTCCCCTGATAGCATTGATAATCATTCCCATTGGTGAGCCTGAATGCCAAATACCTTCTAAACGGTGCCCACGAGTACGAACAATTAGCGGTGCTTTTTGTTTTCCAACTGTTCTGTATTGTAATGTGGACAAATCATCACTCATAATTTGGATAGCATATAATAAGTAATCCAAATATTGTATTTCGGCAATAGGTCGCAATCCCCTGAGCGCCATACCAATTCCTTGACCTATAATTGTAGCTTCGCGAATTCCGGTATCGGCAACACGAAGTTCCCCATACTTTTCCTGCATCCCTTCAAGACCTTGATTCACATCGCCAATATTACCTGCATCTTCACCAAAAATCAATGCTTCCGGATATTTTGAAAAAAGAGCGTCAAAATTATCTCTTAAAATCATTCGTCCGTCCGTATCTGCGATGGCATTAGCTGAATATTTTGGTAAAACTTCTTTTACCGAAAAAACATTTTTATCTGATTCAGAAAATAAATGACTGCTAAACTTAGGTTGTGTTGTATTTATATAATTACTAATCCAATTGGATAATTCTACCTTATCACTTTCGTTTATAATTAAGCGAAGAGATTTTCTGGCAATTATCATTATTTCCTTTTTCAAAGGAGATTTGATACTTTTTAGAGTAGAAATATTTTTCAGGATTTCGTCCTTTTTTACGCAGGAAATCGAAATTTTTTCCAAAATGCCAATTAATTCATTTTGCTCAGCAATTATAGGAGTTATAAAAGCATTCCATGCTGCTTTTTTGCCTTCAAAAACTTCTTTTTTTGCCTCCAGATCCAAAGCGTCAAGTTCTTCTGGAGAAGCAATATTGATAGCAATCATCCATAATTTCATTTGGCGAATGCAATCAAATTCTTTTTCCCAAGCTAATCGAGTAGCATTTTTGTATCTTTCGTGTGAACCTGAACTTGAATGTCCTTGAGGTTGAGTTAATTGATTGACGTGTATTAACACGGGAACATGACTTTCACGGGCAATTTCAGCAGCTTTTTCATAAGTCGCTACCAAATCTGCATAATCCCAACCTTTTACGGTCAGTATTTCAAAACCATTTGTTCCTTCTTCTTTTTGATATCCCTTTAATATTTCAGAAATATTTTCTTTGGTAGTTTGGTGTCTTGCATGTACAGAGATACCGTATTCATCGTCCCAAATACTCATTACCATTGGTACTTGCAGTACTCCGGCAGCGTTTATGGTCTCAAAAAACAATCCTTCAGAAGTACTGGCATTACCTATAGTTCCCCAGGCAATCTCATTTCCGTCAATGGAAAATTGTTCTGCGTTTGGGATATCTGTAATGTTTCTGTATATTTTTGAAGCTTGTGCCAGTCCAAGTAATCTTGGCATTTGTGCTGCTGTTGGAGAAATATCTGCGCTAGAGTTTTTTTGTTCGGTTAAATTTTTCCAAGAGCCATCTTCATTCAAACTATGAGTTACAAAATGTCCTCCCATTTGTCTGCCTGCCGACATTGGTTCCAAATTTATATCGGTATTACCATATAATCCTGCAAAAAATTGTTCAACGGTTAATTCGCCTATTGCCATCATGAAGGTTTGATCGCGATAATAGCCTGAGCGAAAGTCCCCGTTTTTAAAGTATTTTGCCATGGCAAGCTGAGGGACTTCTTTTCCATCCCCAAAAATACCAAATTTGGCTTTTCCAGTTAATACCTCCTTGCGTCCTAACAAGCTACATTCTCTGCTTGTTATGGCAATTTTGTAATCATTTAAAACTTCAGTTTTGAAGTCTTCAAATGTTAAACCAGTATTGACCTTCTCTTTTATCATAATTTAAAAGTATAGTTTTAATGGTGCAAATTTAATTAAAACTATCTATAAAGCATTATATCAATTCTGTATTTTTGTATTTTTTTGTCAAATAATTTTTAGTAAAACCAATGTATTTTTGTCAAAAAAATAATTTTATTTAAATTGTAGTAACAATTATTTAATATTTTGAAGTTTTTGTTTTGAATTAAAACCATTTTCGGGTAAAAAGATTGATTAATGATTTTGGGTTGAAAACAAATATAAAACGAATTTTTTCTCCATAATTTTTTTCTGACAGTTCAAATCCGTTTGAAGAGTATACAGGAAAATACAATTCGAAGTAATCTTGCACCAAATTCAGACGTACACCACTGTCATAAATAAATGTATTGTTAAACCCCTTATTTTTTACAAATCCAAAATCGGCATAAGCATCAACCCAATTCCATAACATCGAATAGCTAACATTGGCCGTTGTCAGCCATTGATTGGCTTCTTCAGGATTTACAAACGATTTAAAACCTCCTTGGGCAAAGAAATATTGCTGACTGAGTATTCCGGAAGTATCTGATCTTGCATAAACAGCATAGTCGAATAAATAATCGTTTACGCGCGAAATCCCAAAATTATAGTTTTGCGTGTTATTGGAATTATATAAAAAGGTTCCTGCAAAAATTCTTGCATTAAAATAACGATTGTCATCGAATAATTTACGGTATTCCATCTCAGTTGATACTTTACCAAAATATCCCGAAAATTGCACATCAGTAAGGAATTTGACGTGACTGGTTACTTCGGTTTTTATATTAAAATATTTGACATTTAGAATAGAATAATTATCGGTACTATCAACAACAATTGCCGACGGTTCCTTGTTGATTATATTATATTTTAATGTTATGGATTGTTTTCTATTGTCTCTATAATTGGGTTCTCTCAATGCCAGGGTAACGGTAGGATAGAGTTTTAAGTATGCAGCATCTGGTGCATAATGATAGTATGATCCATTTAGAGAGTATCGAATATAGTACAATCTGCTTTCTCTTAAAAATTGGTTGTATGTCAAGTTGTAACTTCCTACCATTGATTTGGTATTAATGGAATACATCGGATTTAAAGAAAAAGTGAATGGTTTGTTGAAGAAACTATAATTATAAAAATTTATTCCAGGTGAAAACCCATCATATTTATTATAAAATAGGGTAGGGACATAAAATAACTGTGAATAATGCGGATCCTCCAAATCTTCAAAAAAAGTCATTTTTAACGGACGATTTAATGTAAATGAATGTAATGATTTCCAATTATTTCTCAAATTAAATTCAGGAACCTCATTTGCATAATTCAATGCCAATTTATCTATACTTTTTCTTTCTAATGTAAGTTCCTTGTCAATTTCATTGGTTTCAAGCCATTTTTTAAATATGACTTGTTTATCCCTAATTCCGAATACAGGCATTGGAACCAAAGGAATTCCCTTGTTTTTAACCGTAAATGTAACACTGTCCTTTGTTTTGGAAACAGCATCAAACTTATAATCGATAATTTCCCTGCTATCAACAACATCATTGAAAAACCAATCAATATTTTTTGAAGCTTTTAATTTCAAAAGTTCTTCGAAATTTTTTCTGTCCGTTTGTTTTTGCTTGTTTAAGTCATAAAATTGCTTAATTCCAGAAGAGACGATTTCATTTCCAAGATAATCATCAAGATATTGCAAACTCAAGCCTGCCTTGTATTTATTTGCAATTTGAACATTGAACTTTATCAGTTCATTTTTGGGGGCATTCAGCGGCTGATCTAGATTTTTTCTAGCCATTAGCATATAATAATAGCTGTATTGCTCATTAAAATCAGTTTGAGCCATTTTAAAATTTTTGAGTAAAAAGAATTTTGAAGCCGCTCCAAGCATTTTACTATCAGGATGAAACTCATCAATATAATTCATCATGGTAAAAACTTGAATTCCATCATAAATCCAATTGTCTTTTCTCGAATCAAGTCTAAGGCTGCTTTTTAGATAATTATTCAGATAGGTTTTTAAAAATTTTATTTCGAATAAAAAATCTTCTTTAAAAGGTCGCATGAATTTAGGCAATTGATTCAACCCATAAAAAGGATTTTTGTCATAATCAGCCTGAGATATAATTATTTTATTAAATGGATATTCACCTATGTGATGGTTACTAAAATCAACAATTCGCTTTATGATTTGAGTTTTGAGAGAGTCATTAAATCTCCCTGATCTAATATTGGTAAAAACTTCTAAATTGTTGATTTTAAAGATACTATAACTAGATTCTTTTTCGACAATAAGATCAATATCATTTCTATTCTTCCCAGTAAGTTTGATATTGGTTTCCTGATCGGTCTGAGTTGATTGTTCAATTGTCAAATTGGTAGTAACTGCGTTTTTACCATTAATTTTCAAATCAATGTCAAAATCAGAAATAGCATTCGCAATATCGTCAAGATTTTCATTACTATATTTTATAAATTCCTTGTTTTCATAGCGTGCTGGCGTAAGGAACCAATTTTTGAGATGCATGCCATATTTTTCAAAATAACCATACTCGGTAAATTTTTTGTTTGGTATTTTTTCTACGTATGTAAGATGTATTTTGATTTTTTGGTTGGGAAGCAAAGGACTATTCAATGAAATTGTAAGATAGTCAGGATTCTTTTTTGTTCTTTCCCAAGTGAATGCTTTTTGATTCGTTTCTTCAATTATTAGGTTGATGGTTCCGCCAAGATCATTTGTTGATGCCAAGTGAAACTTATTGTAGAACTCATCCGAAAAACGTTTCCCCATTGGGCTTTCCTTGTCCGAAAAAGCATTATTCCAATCATTCAACACAATGGATGTCAAAGTATCATTGGACTGATTATGAAAAGTGATTTCTTGGTCAATAGTCACGGTTTTATCATCCATATTCACAACAGCAGCCATCTTGGAATGATGCTGTGAATATTGTTTTTGAGTAGCCAACAAAACAATAAGGAATAGGAAAAATTTACCGTACGTTTTCAATCTGGGGATGTATAAGTTTATTAAAGGAATCAAAACTAATACAATTTACAAAATTTTAAGAAAAGTTCAGTATTAAATGAAGTAAATGCATCAAAAAGTATTGAAATAAAAAAGCCGTTTTCAAAACGGCTTTTAGTATTAAAAATTTGGACTTAAATCGTATTTCTTATAAAATTTATTCAGAACATCAACAACTTCATCCTCGGTATCCACGATTTTAAATAGATTTAAATCATCAGGACTTATTGTATGTTCCCTTTCCAGCAAAGTCGTTTTTACCCAGTCAATCAAACCTGACCAAAATGTAGTTCCCACTAATATAATTGGGAATTTTCCAATCTTCTTGGTCTGGATTAAGGTAATTGCTTCAAACAATTCATCCAAAGTTCCAAAACCGCCAGGCATTACCACGAATCCCTGTGAATATTTTACAAACATTACTTTTCTAACAAAGAAATAATCAAAGTTTAAATTTTTATCTCTGTCAATATAAGGATTAAAATGCTGTTCAAAAGGCAATTCGATATTCAAACCTACAGAAGTTCCTCCTCCCAAATGTGCTCCTTTATTACCAGCTTCCATAATTCCGGGACCACCGCCCGTAATCACGCCATAACCAGCTTTACTAATTTTATAGGCAATTTTCTCGGCCAATAAATAATAGTGATCTTCAGGTTTTATCCTTGCCGATCCAAAAATAGTCACACAAGGACCAATGCGCCCCATAGTATCATAACCATTCACAAACTCGGACATAATTTTAAAAATTCCCCAACTGTCATTGGATCGTATCTCATTCCATGTTTTTTGTTTAAAACTGTCTTGAATTACTTTGTCTTCGTCATTATCAAAATCTTCTAGTTTCATATATGTTTAGTATTAATTTTTAGGAGCTATTTCCTGCTGTCCGCTATATTTTTTGTACCGAACCCCGGCACAAAAAGATACCGCTACCATCAGGGCTAGGGTATCTGTTTTCACAAACGAACATTCTAAAACTAAGGTAACTCTTTTTTCAAAAATTGGTTGAATAACTTTTTGGTTTTTATCAAAAAAAAATCCCAATTAAGGGATTTTTAAATTATTTTTTATAAATGTCTAATACCCAATTGTAAAAGCTTTCTTTCCACATTCCAACAGAATGTCCTTCATCGTAAGCCAATCCAAAACCATGATCTCCTTTGTTGTAAACGTGCAGTTCGGATTTGTCTACTTGCTCCACAACAGCCGACAAAAATGGAAGTGCACGTTTTAATGTCCACTTTTTATCATCTCTCGCTATTGCCATAAAGAACGGAGGTAAAGCTGATTTATCTTTAATACTTTCAAGTAATTTAAGCTTATCCCCGCCATAAATCAAACCTGTAAAGGCTGGTTTCCACGGCTTATTTTCGCTAACTGTGTTAAAAGTCAACCACTCACAAATAAAAGCGCCTGATGAAAAACCAAGTATGCCTATTTTATCTGAGTCAAATTTTAATTTTCCTGCTAATCCTATCATTGTCGAAACGCTTGCACTTACATCGTTTTTTAATGCTTCAAAATAGGTTCCCATTGGAATTATATAATTTCCTTTTTCATCTTTTGAATTGGTTCGGTGTTTTACTACCATACAAGTTATCCCTTGTTTAGATAGCCAAAGTGCCAAGTCTGTTCCTTCTTTATCCACCCAAATATTATGAAAACCACCGCCAGGAAAAATGATTGTAGCTAGGTGTTTGTTATTCGATTCGTCTGCTGGAAAAATCATGTAAGTTGGTTCCGAAACATTTCTAAAAACACGGTCTTTTTGGGATAAAGAACCCGCTTTTACGATAGAATCTACAAAGATTTCTTTTTGTTCGTGAGTGACTATATTGTCTTTTATTCCGTTTGGGTAAAGTGGCATTTCGTTAGGAATCTGTTGCCCTATAACTAGAAAACTTTTTAGAAGAAACACCAAAAGTATTCCTGAGTTGATTTTTTTCATTGGGTAAATTATTGGTTAGTTAAATGTTTGGTTATGAATATTTTTTAAAAATTCATGCCAAATATATCAAAAGGTGAACACAAAACATTAAGATGAAAAATATTGTTAATACTTACTTGCTAAAGAAATTATTTTTTTTAAGCTCTATTATCAATTCGAGCGCAGTCGAGAACTACTATTGTATCTAGACAGCACTCGATGCGACAAAAAATAAAGCGTATTATAATGCAATAATTTTGGATATAAATTAAATAAGTTCTTTTTTTAAAAACTTAGCTGTATAACTTTTTTTACTTTTTGCAACTTCTTCAGGCGTACCTTTCGCTATAAGTTCTCCGCCACCTTTACCACCTTCGGGTCCAATATCAATAATGTAATCCGCAAGTTTGATTACGTCCATATTATGCTCAATGATTAAAATCGTATTTCCTTTGTCAACCAATTTATTAATTACATCCATAAGAACTCTAATATCTTCAAAATGTAAACCAGTTGTAGGTTCATCCAAAATATAAAAAGTATTTCCTGTATCTTTTTTGGACAATTCACCAGCGAGTTTAATACGTTGTGCCTCACCACCAGAAAGTGTTGTGCTTTGTTGTCCAAGAGTAATATATCCCAAACCAACATCTTGAATCGTTTTTATTTTTCGATAAATTTTTGGTATGTTTTCAAAGAAAGGAACTGCTTCGTCAACGGTCATATTCAAGACATCTGAAATTGATTTTCCTTTGTATCGGATTTCCAATGTTTCCCTGTTGAAACGTTTTCCTTGACAGGTTTCGCACTCAACGTAAACATCGGGCAAAAAATTCATTTCAATAGTACGAACTCCGGAACCTTCACAGGTTTCGCAACGACCACCTTTGACATTAAAGCTAAAACGGCCTGCTTTATAACCCCGAATCATACTTTCGGAAGTCATTGTAAACAGGTTTCGTATTTCCGAAAAAACTTCGGTATAGGTTGCAGGATTAGAGCGTGGTGTTCTTCCAATTGGACTTTGGTCAATATCAATAACCTTATCAATATGCTCCAAACCTTCAATTTTTTTATACGGTTTCGGAATTTTGACACCATTAAAATAATAGGCGTTCAGAATAGGGTAGAGGGTTTCGTTAATCAAGGTAGATTTTCCGCTCCCCGAAACGCCTGTCACGCAAATCATTTTACCCAAAGGCAAATCGATAGTAACATTTTTTAGATTATTACCTGTTGCACCAGTTAGTTTCAGGAATTTTCCGTTTCCTTCTCTGCGTTGATCCGGAATATTCAATTTCATTTTTCCATTCAAATACTGCGCAGTAATAGTATTCGATGCCAGAGTTTCCTTTGGTGTCCCAATGCTGATGATTTCACCGCCGTATTTCCCTGCTTTTGGACCAATGTCAATCACATAATCGGCTTGTTCAATCATGTCTTTATCATGCTCAACCACTATAACTGAGTTCCCGATATCACGCAATTGTTCCAATGAATGAATTAATTTTTCGTTGTCTCTTTGGTGCAGTCCAATACTTGGTTCATCCAAAATGTACAATACGCCAACCAATTGTGAGCCAATTTGAGTCGCCAATCGAATACGCTGTGCCTCTCCACCCGAAAGCGATTTAGAACTTCGGCTCAAGGCCAAATAATCCAAGCCAACGTTCATCAAGAAAGCAAGTCTGTCCTTGATTTCCTTAACGACTTCAGAGGCAATTTTTTTCTGTTTATCCGATAAATGATTGTCCAGATCCAAAAACCAAGCCGTCAAATCCGAAATATCCATTGCACATAATTCGGATATGCTTTTTTCGAAAATCTTAAAATAATTGGCTTCTTTTTTCAAACGGGAACCTTCGCAAACGGGACATTTTATTTCGTCCATAAATTCCTTTGCCCAACGCTTGATAGTTGTCGAACCACTTTCGTCGTGTTGGTTTTTTATAAAATGAGCGATGCCTTCAAAATCTATTTTGTAATCGCGGGCAACTCCTAAATTTTTGGAATTAATTGTAAATTTTTCCTTTCCGCCATTCAAAATCATCTGCATCGCTTCAGCGGAAATGGTTTCAACAGGATCGGTTAATTTAAAATCAAATTTCTCACCAATAATTTCCAGTTGTTTAAAAATCCATGATGATTTATATTCACCCAATGGTGCAAATCCCCCCGCTTTGATTGATAATTTAGGATTTGGAATAATTTTCCCAACATTAATTTCGTTAACTGTTCCCAAACCATTACAATGTTCGCAGGCCCCCTTCGGTGAGTTAAAGGAAAATAAATTAGGTTCAGGATTTTGATATGATATACCGGTGGAAGGACACATTAAATTTCGGCTAAAGTAACGTACTTGATTTGTATCCTGATCCAAAATCATCAAGACATTTTCGCCGTGATGCATCGCCGTATTGATGCTTTCTGATAAACGTTTGTCATTGTCAGGATTGTCCTCAATCATCATTCTGTCAACAACAATTTCGATATCGTGGGTTTTGTAACGATCCAATTTCATTCCCGAAACCAAGTCGAGTATATCACCGTTTACACGAACTTTCAAAAACCCCTGTTTGGTTATTTGTTGAAATAACTCTGCATAATGCCCTTTTCTTGCGCGAATTACAGGTGCCAGGATATTAATCCTTTTCCCTAAAAAATCTTTGATAATCAAATCCTTGATTTGCTCATCCGAATAGGAAACCATTTTTTCTCCTGTATTATAACTATAGGCATCGGCTCCACGAGCATACAGCAAACGAAGAAAATCATAAATCTCGGTGATAGTTCCAACAGTGGAACGAGGACTTTTGCTGGTGGTTTTCTGTTCGATAGCAATTACAGGCGAAAGACCGTCAATTTTATCGACATCAGGACGTTCCAAGCCGCCTAGAAATTGTCTTGCGTAAGCCGAAAATGTTTCTACATAACGTCGCTGACCTTCGGCATAAATCGTATCAAAAGCCAATGATGATTTGCCAGAACCTGAAAGCCCCGTAATTACCACTAATTTTTCACGAGGAATGGAAACATCAATGTTTTTTAGATTGTGAACGCGTGCGCCTTGAACTTCTATAATATTGTCTGTGTCTAGCATAATTTTTGCAAAAAAGCAAAGTTACCATTTTGATTGATTCTTTTACTCTAACACCATAGAAGATTGTGTTAAAATATGGCATAAAAAAACGCTAATGGTAGTTAGCGTTTTCTTTTGCGGTTGGCAATATAATCTTCGACTGCTTCACGGGTTGTAAGCCAGTTTCGACCTTCCTTGTAGGCATCAATTTTGCCTGTTCGAGCCAAGAGGCTGATGTATTCCTGACCGTAAGCCATATCGGGTTCTTGAACAATATTTGAAATTTCCTGATATTCAGTATAATTGTCTGGCATTGCCGTTTTGTAAATATTCAAGGTACGTTCCAGTGCCTGACACATCAGTAAAGTCAATTTTTGATAATTTCCTCCATTGGCCTGATTCAAGGCATCATAATATTTCTTTCTGTCATTTTTTAAAATAATCGCAGGCGGAAAACCACTTCGCATTAATATTAAGTTCATGGCCAATCTAACTGTACGGCCATTACCATCAAAAAAGGGATGTATCCAGACAAATTTATGATGAAAAATAGTTGCCAGTTCAATATCATTTAGCTGTAATGGATTTGTATTCACAAAGTCAATTAGTTCATCTAATAAATCAGAGACTTTGTTGGCATTGGGCGGTGTAAAATTGGCACCGGTTATTCGAACTCCTCCATTTCGGATGCGTCCTGCAAAATCATCCTCTATAGATCGTAAAACAAAACCATGCAATGATAATATGTCAATACTTCGCAAAGTATAATTATTACTTACGATAGAGTACAAATAATCAATCGCCTTATCGTGATTATGTGTTTCAAAATGTTCTCTTAGTGATTTTCCTTTTACAGTTATCCCTTCTTGAATGACCATTTGGGTTTCGCGCAGACTCATTGTATTGCCTTCTATGCTGTTTGAATTGTAGGTCCATTCTATGGAGAGGCTTTCCCTGATTTTATTCAATGCAATATTGGGCAAGGGTCTGCTGGACTGCAATGCTTGTCTTTTTTCGTGCAATCTATCGAAAGTGGATTGCAGTTCATCTCGGTATGTTAAGTTAATTTCCCACATAACCACAAAGATACACTTATTATCGGATGTTTTACAATTTTATCCTATCCGATATTAATTATTCTATGGTCATTGATTTTAACTTGCTTCTATAGGCTTCAAGCGCTACTGATTTTGATATGAAACCATAATATTTATCATCTCTAATTACGGGAAGAAATGCTTTTTTCGTTGCTTCGAACTTATTCATTACTATTTCCATGCTATTAGTAGGGTGAACAACAGTAATGGGTTGTACCATAATCTCCTTGATTAAGGTATATTTTACTCGATATGGATTGAAAATAATTTCCCTGATATCATTAAAATGAACAATGCCTAATAGTTTTTTGTCCAAGGAAACCACGGCAAAAATAACCTGATTGGAGTGAGAGATTAAATCAACTAATTTCTCAAGATTTTCATCTGGAGAAACGGTTAGATAATCGGTTTGAATAATTGAATTTGTATCCAAAGTTGAAAGAACGTTTGTGTCTTTATTGCTGGTAAAGGCATGTCCTTTTTTGGCTAGATTTTTAACATCCAATGAATGTACTTCAAATCGTTTGGAAATAGCATAACTGATGGAAGCTACAATCATCAATGGAATCATCAAGCCATAACCTCCCGTAATTTCCGCAATCAAAAATATTGCTGTCAAAGGCGCATGAAATAAGCCACTCAAGATTCCTGACATTCCAACAACCGTAAAATTGCTGATAGGCAAATGGGTCAAGCCAGTTAAATTTAAAAGTTTGGAAAAGAAAAATCCAACATAGGAACCTAAAAATAGGGCAGGAGCAAAGTTTCCTCCATTTCCTCCGCTACCCAATGTTATACCCGATGCAAAAGCCTTTAACATGAATGAACATCCTACAAAAGCCAGTAAAACCCAATTATTATTTCTAAAACTTTTAAAAAGTGTATCGTCTAATAATTGACCAGGATCACTTTCAGACAACGTTCTGATGGTTTCATATCCTTCACCAAAAAGCGTTGGAAAAATAAATATCATCAATGCCAAAATTGAGGCTCCAAAAAATGCTTTTTTATAAGATGAAAGTCGCATGTGTGCAAAGTAATGCTCTACTCTCTGAAAATTCCTTGCATAATAAACACCTATAAATCCAGTTGAAACACCCAAAAATATATAATAAATGATATTGTGATAATCGTATGTTTGCCTGGTTGGGAAATTTAATAAAATAGTTTCATCCAATGCAATGGCAGAAACCAATGCCCCAGTTGCAGCTGCAATCATTATTGGTGTAAATGCGGAAATGCTTACATCTACAAGTAAAACTTCAACCGCAAACAAAACTCCTGCAATAGGTGCGTTAAATGCGGCACCAATTCCAGCCGCAACACCACAGCCTATTAGTAATGTTCTGTCTTTATATGATAATTTGTATTTTTGGGCATAATTGGAACCAAATGCAGCTCCTGTAATTACAATTGGACTTTCCAATCCGGCAGACCCCCCTAAGCCTACAGTTAAGGAACTAGTAGCAATTTGTGCATACATTTGCTTTCTAGGGATAATACTTGCTTTTTTTGCTACAGCATATAAAATTTGAGAAGTGCCTTTTTCAATAGCCCCTCCTAAAAATCGGTTGACCACAAAGACGGTCAGCATAATTCCAATAACAGGAAGCATTATTTTAACAATTCCTACATTAAAAATATTGGTATGAATAGTAACGTAAGTAGCAAATCTGAAAACCCAATGCGCAAAGGTCTTCAAAACGATTACCGCCAGAGCTGATGAAATTCCAACTAAAACACTGGACAAAAAAATAAATTGTTTTGGAGTAAGAGCCGATTGTGATAAAGCGAGTAAATATTCTATTTTTGAAAAAACCTTTTTAATCATAATAGATTTTGAATTGATTTATCACAAAAATAAGCTTTTTTACTGGAAAATATGATAAACTATTCCATCAAAGTCATAGCGTGTTTGGCAACAATTCCAAAATTATATCCTTGCGCCTGATCATACCCTGCATAATTAACTGCAATGAGCTGTCCGCATTCATTAAATACTGGTGAACCACTGGCTCCGTGCGTAGAAGTAACATTATACTGAACGCTTACGCCATCAGATTCCTTATTTATTTGACCTTCATAAACTTGAACCTTTATGCCTTTGCGCGTATTGGCGAGTTGCATTCCCATCGGATAGCCAATTAAAATCGCATTAGTCCCCGGTTTTAGGCTTGTGTCATCTTGTACGGCATTGTCCAAATCCACGATGTCATTTACCGATGTAGGCAATTTTTCGCTCTCAAGCTGCAAAATAGCGACATCAACTTCATCCTCGGTGGCAATTTTAAGAACCTTGCATTGTAACCAATCGTCTTTTGAGCCATGCAATGCCACGCTAATTTCGACGGTATTAGGAATAATTTCTATGTCATCCAAATTGGTGTAAATAATTTCGCTTGCAATGGCATTTTCTTCCGATTTATTATCAGCAATTAAGTCATTAACCTCGTTATTTACGTTTGTAGAATCTACATTGGCAACAGGTGAATTATTTTCTGCAGCAGCTTCTTCTTCAGAATAATCTCCTTCTCCCTCGTCACCATAATAATCACTCCAATGCGATTCAAGATACGTTTTGTAATCTTTTTTGTCAATGGAGTCGGGTAAGATAGCTGCAATATGACTTTTCAGTTCGCTAAAATCATCAGTTCTTGGTTCAGAGTATTTCCATGGTTCGGCTACGTGATGATTGGTAACAATTTTTCCATCTTCGGAAACAAAAAAACCAGTTCCCGATATTGTTTTTTCTTCTAATGAATTATCATCAACTTCAATTTGAAATGGCTTAGAACCCTTTATTGAAATCTGCAGGGCGTAAGTGTGCTTTACAAGAACAACGGCATCTTTATATTTTTCATATATCTGAGTTTGGCTATTAAGGCAAACAGTTTCTTTTTTATTGAATTTTGCCCAAATACGAGGAACTATAATTATGCCTAAAATGATTAAAACACCAGCGATTAATGCTATTTTTTTATTTCGGGCTTTAGTATCAATTACTGAATTTTCGTTATTTTTTTCTTCTGAAGTATGATTGTTTATCGACATTTGGTGTTTATTATTTAGGCAAATTTAATAAAACAAAACTCACTTCCTTACGTTTAGGGATAATAAAATTTAATTTTTTTTAAAGATAAATATATTATGAAATCGTTAAATATTTATCTGAAATAGAGATTCGAAAAGCTGTCAAATTAACTTTCATTTTCAATACTTTCACATGGAAACTAATTTTTGATTGGCTTGGAATTTCATCTCTTCAAAGAAAGTAGTGAATTCAATTTCAAATTCGTTGTAGTATTCCTTAAGCTCATTGGATGCAAGCCTCATTTTCGACTCATTTTTTGTTCGGCCATCCATTTGAGTAAGAATTCCATGAATTCCTTCAATCGTTTGATAACTAACTAGCCAATTGCGTTCAATCATATAAGGTAAAATCCCCTTGATTCTTTCTGAAAGTAAATCATAATTATCATGTAAGGATTGATAAAAGCGGGCAACATAAAGGTCTAATTTTTCATTCGAATATTGATTCCAGTTTTTGGCTAGGAAATGGTCATAAAACACGTCGACAATTACTCCCGCATAATGATGATATTCCTTATGTAAGCGTTTGGTACTTTCCCTGAAAATTGGATGAGCATCAGTATAAGTATCGATGAATCGGTGTAAAATAATCCCTTTTTGAATATCCGAATGATAACTTTCAAACTGTTTTCCACGAATTCCATCAGCCATAAAATTTCCAATTTTTATCAAATCGTCATCTCCAGATAAATAGATGTGGGCTAGAAAATTCATTAAGTTTTATGTTTTTTGATTTTAAAGGAAGCCAACAGGTACTTTTATTTTCCTTTGTTTGATAAAGATATAAAAAAACATCATTTATTTTGTTAAAACAATATGTGAGATAAACCAAATCCTTTTCTTTTTTACTCTTTAAAGACATAAACTTTTTTATATTTGCTCTTCAAAAATTGAAATTAATTGCAAAATATAATCTGCAATTTAAAATAGTTAATCTAAAATCATAATTTACAATGACTTTAATAAAATCAATATCCGGAATTCGAGGTACAATAGGAGGGAAAGTAGGGGATAATTTAACACCTGTAGATACTGTAAAATTTGCTTCGGCTTATGGAACTTGGCTAAAAAATTATTCAAAAAAAGATAGATTAACGGTTGTAGTTGGTCGTGATGCTCGTATTTCGGGACCTATGATTCACAATTTGGTTATCAATACACTTATAGGATTAGGGATTGATGTAATTGATTTGGGTTTATCTACCACTCCAACGGTAGAAATAGCTGTTCCATTGGAAAAAGCCGATGGTGGTATTATCTTGACTGCATCTCACAATCCAAAACAATGGAATGCATTGAAATTATTAAATGAAAAAGGAGAATTTTTAAGTGGTGCAGCAGGCGAAAAAATCCTTGAGATAGCTGAAGCCGAAGCTTTTGATTTTACAGATGTTGATAGTCTGGGCGAAATCACTGTAAACGACGCCTACATGGATATTCATATTGACGAAGTATTGAATTTGCCATTGGTTGATATTGAAGCTGTAAAAGCCGCAAAATTCAAGGTAGTTGTTGATGGAGTAAATTCATCAGGTGGAATTATTATTCCAAGGCTATTGGAATTGATGGGTGTCGAAGTAGTAAAACTATATTGTGAACCAAACGGTCATTTCCCTCATAATCCGGAACCATTAAAAGAGCATTTAACCGATATATCCGAGTTGGTCGTTAAAGAAAAAGCACATTTAGGAATTGTTGTAGATCCAGATGTGGATCGCTTGGCTTTTATTAGCGAAGATGGTGAAATGTTTGGAGAAGAGTACACATTGGTAGCTTGTGCTGATTATGTTTTGAGTAAAACACCAGGGAATACAGTTTCAAATATGTCATCTTCTCGCGCTTTGCGTGACGTTACAAACAGCCACAACGGAAGCTACCAAGCTAGTGCTGTAGGTGAAGTAAATGTTGTCGAATTGATGAAAAAAAACAATGCAATCATTGGCGGAGAAGGAAATGGTGGAATCATTTATCCAGAATCACACTATGGTCGTGACAGTATGGTAGGCGTGGCCTTGTTCTTGACGCATTTGGCTAACAAGAAAATCTCAGTTTCGGCATTGCGAGCATCATATCCAGAATATTACATGAGTAAAAACAAAATCGAATTGACTCCGCAAATTGACGTTGATGCGATTCTTGTTGCAATGACCGAAAAATACAAAAACGAGGACATCACCACAATCGATGGAGTAAAAATTGACTTTGCCGAAAATTGGGTGCATTTAAGAAAATCAAATACCGAACCGATTATTCGTATTTACACCGAAGCTTCTTCTCAAAAATTGGCTGATGATTTAGCCCTTCGAATTATAGAGGAAATAATGGCCGTAGCTGTAATCTAATATAATTTAAAAAAAAAAAAACCGACTCTCTGTCGGTTTTTTTTTGCTTTGTCGGGATGACTGGATTCGAACCAGCGACCCCTAGCACCCCATGCTAGTACGCTACCAGGCTGCGCTACATCCCGAATCTTTTCATTTGCAAATATATTTTTTTGCCCCTAATTAAAGAAATTATAAAATTCTTTTTTTTCTGAACACCAATTCCCTTATTTAATGTAGGAGCAGAAATATTTTGCATTTTTGGTTACATGGAACCTGCTCTTCGTTTCAATCTCTTCGCAAAAAGCTACGAGGATTTTCACTTCGATCAGGGCTAAAAGGAAAGAGAATGTTTCTTTGTTATTATTTTAATTGCATTCGAATTAAGAAGCCTGCAATTTTAAATACTTTCCTCTCCTCTTCTGTATTTCCATCTTTTATGTGTCCACAAATAAAATTCTGGAGCTTCGTAGATTTGTTTTTCCAAAAGTTTAAGATATTGATCTGTAAGCTCAAAGTTTGGAACTTCTTTTGGATTATCTGATAAAACTTCAAGAGTGGCTTCATAATGACCACGCTTTACTTTTTTGGTATTCAGATAAAGTAAATTCATATTATATCTTTTGGAAAGCATTTCGGCACCAACATGAACAGGAACTTCTATTCCCATAAATTTTGCCCAATGTACTGCCGCTTTTGCTTTTGGTGATTGATCACTCGCAAAACCATACAATGCCAAAACGTTGTTTTTATTGTTATTGATGATTGTAGGTACGGTTTGTTTTGTCGTAATCAATTTGGCGTTAAACCTGGATCGTATTTTATGAACCAATTTGTCAAAATACGGATTTTTTATTTGTTTGTAAATTCCGTAAGCAATAAAATCCGAATAGTAATTCATTGATATAATCCATTCGTAGCTGGCGTAGTGTGAGCATATTACAGCGACACTTTTTCCTTGCTTTTCAATTTCTTGATACATGTCTATGTTCGTAAAAACAAATCTTTTGCAGATTTCATCTTTTGAAATATTCATTGTCTTGATCATTTCAAGAAACATGTCACACATGTGGTGATAGAATTTTTTTTCTACAATCAAACGTTCGTTGTCTGTCAATTTGGGTAGTGCCAAAGCTAGATTTTCACGAACAGTTTTTTTTCGATATCCAATGATGTTATAAACAAAGAAATAAACAATATCTGAAAAAAAGTATAATAATTTAAAAGGAAGCATGGATATGCACCATATCAATGGATAAGCAAGTAAATATACAAGGTATTGCATGTATTAAAGATTTAGACAAAAATAAATAATTATTTTCTTTATATTCTTTCAAAACCCAGAATTAGGATTTCTATTGTAATTTAGTGATTATTGTAAATTTTCTATCGTTTATATTTCCATCTTTTATGTGTCCATAAATAATATTCCGGTTTTTCATGGATTTGTTGCTCTACAAGATGTAAAAATCGATCGGTAATTTCATAATTTGGCACTTCTGGAGCGTTTTCAGAAAGAACTTCCATGGTAGCTTCATAGTAACCACGTTTTACTTTTTTGGTTTTTAGAAAAACAACATTCATGTCGTATTTTTTAGCCAACATTTCGGCTCCGGTATGGACAGGAACTTCAATTCCCATGAATTTTGTCCAGTGATAGGCACAATTTTCTCTTGGAGATTGATCACTTGCAAATCCATAAACTGACAATGTCTTGTTTTTGCAATTATTTTCAATGGTTGATATTGTTTCTTTTGTAGTTATTAGATGTGCATTAAACTTGGAGCGGATAGTGTGTATCAATTTATCAAAATAAGGATTTTTGATTTGTTTATAAATCCCAAAACTTTGAAATTTCGTATAATAATTCATTGATATAACCCATTCATAACTAGCATAGTGAGCGCACATAATGGCGATACTTTTTTCTTTTTTCTCTAAATCTGCATAGACTTCAAAGTTTTTAAAAACATATCTTTTGCAAATTTCCTCCTTGGAAATATTCATTGTTTTAATCATTTCCAAAAACATGTCACACAAATGATGATAAAATTTCTTTTCAATAATTAATCGTTCATTATTTGATAAATGAGGCAAAGTCAAGGCTATGTTGGCACGTACCGTTTTTTTTCTATACCCAATTATTCGGTATAGAATTATATAAACAAAATCTGAAAATAGATACAACAGCGGAAAGGGGAGAATTGAAATACACCATAAAAAAGGGAAAACAATCAGATAAATAATGCACTTCATTTTTTAAATTTGACCAAATATAACTTATTAGAAAGAGTTAAAAAGAACTTTATGTTTTTTTTAATTATTGAATGTCACAAATAATATTAAAATAACTGATTATAATAAATTCCTTGAAATTAAATCAATTAAATAATAGTTAGCTTTACAGTGAATTTAAAAAAAATACCTACTTATGAATATTATTTTGATTGCAGTAATTGTTGCCAATGTATTAATTAGTTATAAAGGATTTAATGACTTGTATTTTTTTAGGAAATACGAATTCCATGTGGGAAGTATTCGTGCAGGAGAACAAATCAGAATGCTTTCATCAGGATTTCTTCATGCTGACATGGGGCATTTATTATTCAATATGCTTACGCTTTATTTTTTTGCACCTGTTGTTTTTAGTTTTTTGGGAACATCTTCCTTTGTCTTGGTTTATTTTGGCAGTCTGATCTTCGGGAGCTTATTGACTATGATATTTCATAAGGATGATTATGGGTATCGGGCAGTAGGGGCTTCGGGTGCGGTAACTGGAGTGTTGTATTCGGCTATTTTATTGCAACCGGATATGATGTTAGGATTGTATTTTGTAATTCCTATTCCGGCCTATTTGTTTGGAATTCTATACTTATTATATTCTATTTATGGTATGAAAGCCAAAAATGACAATATTGGGCATACGGCACATTTTGGAGGAGCAATTGGCGGTTATTTGATTACACTTTTAAGAAATCCAGAGTTAATACAAGAACATACTTTAATGACCATTTTATTAGCAATACCAATTGTTATATTGTTTGGGATGGCAAAAATGGGTAAATTGTAAAAAAAGGCAAATCATATTGTTGTGTCTTTTTTCACCCATTTGAATTTTGATTAATTTAAAAGAGGATTATGAAGAAAATATTTTTAAGCAGTTTTATGCTGCTAATTTGCTTGTTCTCGAAAGCGCAAGAAAAATTTGTTTATCATTCCTTGGAGACCAATAATCCTATTCAGTTCAATGGAAAAACGATTATCTACAAAGGGAAAACCATTGTATTGGGGCCAAAATCCTTTTTTGTAGACCGTCAATTAAGTGATGCTGAAGTTGCTAAATATCCGTATGTCTTTAATTCAATCAATAAAGCCAGTGAAAAACTTATTGATGGCACCGAGACTGCGCCAATGACCTTGTATATTGCTCCCAATGTCTACTGGATTGACAATCCCGATGATCCTGAAATTCGTAAACCAACAGATAATGGGACTGTTCCGTATGGCTTGGTTATAAAATGTGAATGGTTGCATTTTTATGGACTTAGTGATAATCCCGAAAATGTAGTTCTGGCTGCAAATCGTGGACAAACTATTGGTGCTGTGGGTAATTATACACTCTTTAAATTCATTGGACAAGGAACAAGCTCGGAGAATATCACTTTTGGAAATTACTGCAATGTCGATTTAAATTATCCTTTAAAACCTGAATTGAACAGAGTAAAAAGAGCTTCGGCGATTGTCCAGGCCCAGCTTATACATTGCGATGGCGATAAAATAGTAGCTCGCAATACCAGATTTATAAGTCGTCTTAATCTTTGTCCGTTTGTTGGAGGAAAAAGGGTTCTTTTTGACCGTTGTCATTTCGAATCAACAGATGATGCTTTGTGTGGAACAGCGGTCTATCTCAATTGTAGTCTGGATTTTTATAGTTCAAAACCTTTTTATTGGACTCGAGGCACAGGAGCAATTTTCTTGGACTGTGATATTAATTCATTTAGTTCAGGTAATCAATTTTTTACTAAAGCTAACGGGCAATTGGCACTGATAGACACTCGATTTTCATCCAAAAACAATATTTATTTAGGTTGGAATGATAATTTGCCCAAGGAAACTCGCAATTACCAATATCAAGTAAGCCTCAATAACAATCCAATTTTGATTGAAAGGAACCGTCCAGCTTCTACAATAGATATGATTAATTTAGCAGTTTTAAATGCCTATAAGTTTAATTACAATGGAAAAACGATATACAACACCTACAATCTTCTGTGTGGTAATGACAATTGGGATCCAATGCAAATAAAAGATGTTGTTTTTGCAGCTGAAAATGAACATCAGCAAAAATATAATTTGCTTCCTGTTCAACTTTCAGTTGGCCCTTCACAAATCTCATTGGAAACCAATAAAAATAAAATACTTTTAAAAGCAACAGTAAATCGGTTTGGTAACTACGAATTAAAAGGTGAAAAAATAACATGGTCTGTTGATGATGAAAATAAATCCATTGTAAGTCTGAAACCAAATGAAGATGGAAGCCAATGCGAAGTGATTCCTAATAATCTAAATAACGAAGTGAAAACGGTGGTTATTACTGCAAAAACTACTGCAGGTTTAGAAGGAGCATCCGTTGTATATGTCGCCCCACCAAAATTGGAAAGTCCAAAGTTTATCGAAACACCGCAATTTTCCAAAATTGACAACCAAATCATTAACGTGCAATATAAATTGGATTCTTCTCTTAAAGACGAAACCCAAATAAGTTGGTATCGCTGTTCTGATGATAAGGGAAACAAGCCCATCGAAATAGCGATATCGAGAAATAACATCCCCTTTGTTAGTTATCCATTAAGTGTTGCTGATGTTGGATATTATATCATGGCTACTATTTCTCCAAAAAATATCCGTAGTGATGCCGGAAAAACTTTTACGATAATTACAAAAAAGCCTATTTCTGAAAAAGAGATTACTGGTAACAAGAACTTGCTTGTAACTAATTTTAAAAATAGTTCAACTAAAAATCAACTCGAAATTATTTCTGGTTTTTGGACTTTCAAACCTATTAAAAAAGAAGAAACAGACAAAACAAAAGATGCTTGGTATTATGGAGAAGGTGTAGATGGAGCAAATAATCAATTTGGCCTTTTACAAACAGGAAGAAGCGCTATGTTATTTTATACGCCTATTGAAAAAAAATACACTGACATGAAATTGCAGCTTAATGTGACTCCTTTTAAGACCGCTGGGCAAGGTTTTAGTGTAGCTGATCTGTATATGGATGTTTTAATCAAATTTGATGGAAAAACGATGAATGGCTATGCGTTACGCTTCATAAGAACGACCAAATATCATGATGCCGTAGATTGTGTATTATTAGAGTATAAAAACGGTATCCCTGTTGAAATAAGTGAACCTATAACTACTAACGGATTTAAGGGAAAATATTCAATTAATCTAGAAATTGTTTCAAATCGATTAATTGTAAAATCAGCTACAACTAATCCTGAATTAATAAATAATACAGTATCCAAAGATATTCATCCCGAAGTTTTGCTAAAAGCAAGTATTAAACCAAATGATTGGGGCGGTTTTGGAATTATTTATAATGGAGGTTCGCCAACTATGATTAATGACGTAAATGCTGAATGGAAATAGGAAATTCAAGAAGTTTATTCTAAAAAAAAAACGCTTCAAGAAATTGAAGCGTTTTTTTGTGGGGAGAGCAGGATTCGAACCTGCGAAGTTCACACAGCAGATTTACAGTCTGCCCTCGTTGGCCGCTTGAGTATCTCCCCAAGCCTTTGTTGGTAACGCTTACTGCGTTATTCGGGTGCAAATATAGAGACTGTTTTTAGTTTTACAAACTTTTTTTGCACTTTATTTTAATATTATTTTTAATGTATTGGTCTTGAATAAAATAAAAAATCTCCACTAGGGAGATTTTTTGTTTTTTTATTCTGAAAAGAGATTATTTCGATAATAATTCCTTGATTTTTGCTTTAAGTTCATCGCCTCTTAAATCTTGTGCTACTATATTTCCTGATTGATCAAGAATAAAAGTTGCAGGAATTGATTCGACTTTATATTGTTTGGCTATTGGTTCTTCCCAGCCTTTAAGATTTGAAACCTGTGTCCAAACCAATTTGTCTTTTGCAATAGCTTCTTTCCATTTTACTGGATCTTCATCTAATGAAACACCAATTATATTAAGACCTTTTGAATGTAATTCATTATAAATAGCAACTACATTAGGGTTTTCTTTTCGGCATGGACCGCACCATGAAGCCCAAAAATCAACGATTGTTACTTTTCCTAAACTTTCCTTTAGGCTAATTGTTTTGCCTTGTGGGTTCGGAGCGGAAAAATCTGTTCTTCATTTAGCTGCTGGAGCGGCAGGAGCAGCACCAGAACCAACAGTAGGAAGTTTTAATGCAGCAAGTTTTGTTTTAACCGCTTTACCATGTTTAGAGTTTTTTAATGACTCTTCTAAATTATTAAACATAGTCTCAACTTTTTTGGTATCTACTGCAGGATCATTGCTCATTCCTTCAATGATTAACAAACTAATGAATGCTTTTGGATTTGCAGTTGCATAATCTACATATTTAGCTTTTGAAGTAGTTCCAATTTCAGATTGAATTTTAGTATATTCTTTCATTAAACTATTAACAGTTGCTGTGTCTTTAGTTTGTTGAGCCATTTGCATTTTTTGCATGTTAGCTGTTTGAAAATCCATTAAAGGCTTTTGAATTTTTGTAATTTCATCATTAAATTTCACATATTCGTCATTATTGTAAGTACCTGAAATTTTAGATTTTTGGATAGTATCCTTATTTACAACAATTTTAATATCACCATTCTCCAAGATAAATGGAATTTTACCTTGTGCTCCTTCGATTTGTAATGTATGGAAAGCTGGTTCTGTTACTTTTCCTTTGATTTCAAATTTTCCGTTTTCTATTTTTACTGTATCTACAGCAATTAATCCCATTCCTTTCTCATCTTGAGCTTCTAGAATAACTGTTTTTCCATTTTCAAATCCGGCAGCAGTTCCTGAGATAGTGTATTTGTCTTTGCTACAAGAAGTAAGTAAAGCTGTAGCGGTAAGAAATAAAATAATTTTTTTCATTTTTATTAGTTAATTGTTTTTAAGGTTACAAAAGTATTTAAAAATATAAATTAACAATAACTTTAGAGCCTAAATTTATGTTATAATTTTTTTACTTTTTTCGAAGCAATTTAAATTTCAAAAAGGTATTGTTTTTTATGCAAAACTCAGTAGTTATACCAAAAAGTAAAAACCACCTGTTTCATATTTGATAGAAACAGGTGGTTTACTTAATTGATTATTTAATAAGTTCAAATAAAATTGATTTTTAAGAACTGTATTCATGAAGATAGGACTCAATATGCTCGATTTCATTTTGAGTAATTGTAATATCTAAATTTATACCTCGGAGGTCTTTGTGTAAATAAGAACAAACAGGATTGTCTTTTAGTTTCAAATCAATGTCTGCTTTTGCCTTTTGTAGCATTTCAAATGTTTTCAAGGCATTTTCATACTGCTTTTGATAGGAGTTAATTTTTTCCATTTTTGGTTAAGTTAATAAGGTTTGGGTTTGCTAATTTATTAAAAAACTTGTTAAAAAAATGTTAACGAAAAAATAATTTAAGTTTTAACTCTTTACTGTCAAATATTTACAATTTTAAGGCATAAAAAAAAGCACTCTTTTTAGGAGTGCTTTCTATAATGCTTTGTTTATTTTTAAAACTATTCTTGATTGGTTGATTTTCTCCAAGGAAAAGCATTAAATATATGTCTTTTTGCAAATCGTGCAGGAGAATCAGCATTAACCATTTTTACATAGGTAGCTTTTGGAACACTAATATATTCGTAAACGCTGCCGTTTGAGAAGTTGATAATCAATCTACCTTCAACAAATTTGTAATCAGTGATTGTTGATGTTGATGTGGTCTCAGTATATTCAGGTAAAAGTTGTTTAATAGTTTCGGCATTGATACTTACAAGAAAGTGATAAGCCTCAATTATTTTTTTACTATTCTCTTCAGCTTCTTTCAATCCAGCTTCATCACCTTGAAATTTATCAGGATGTGAATCTTTCATCGCGTTGCGATAAATAGTTTTTAAAGATTTAAGATCTACTGTTTTTTCTACATTTAGTAGTTTGCGGTATTCAACTATTTTTTTCATAAATAAGGTAACTACTTGTCTTTTACTATTAACCAAATAAAACTGGTTGAAAATTGACAATTTTTTGCAAAGGTACACTTTTTTTTAACTTTTCCTTTTCGAGCAAAAAAAAAATCAAGAAATACTTTTTTTGATTTTTTAAAAATATTTAAAAACATAAATAGCTGCTATTCAGCTTTTCTGTTCGCCTTGTCAAAGTTTTTAGATTTCTTTGGATATTTGTTATAACTGATGTCGCTTGGGTTTTCGATAACACTTTTTATGGTAATCCAATCACCAAGATTGTGTTTTTGAGCCATTTTGAAGTCCAAAAGAAATTCTCCACAAAAAAAGTTTTTGTTTTCGTCTTGCTCCATTATTCCTGTAAAAACACCTTTTTGAGGCATTTTATCTTCTGCTGATTTGGTCATACTCTGTATTGTTTTAATAAAAATCTGATGCAAAGTTACATAATTGACAACTAATAATTTAATAAAGTTAGCAATTACTTGAATAGGCGGAGAGATGTGCAATTAATAATAGCAAAGTAAAATAGTTTGAAGTTATATTATGTACTTTAAAAATTGATTCAATTTTCGAGAGACATTTTCAATTGATTTGGTTAGTGTTATTGTTTGTCATTACTTTTGTTTTATGGATAAAATATTTCGCCCAAGCCCAAAATCATTCAAAAATACATTTTGTGTATTTCATGAAGTACTGCCCGAAACAATTGTAGGAATGCCTGTTCAGTATGATAGCCAATCAGGCAGTAAATATTTTTATACAAAAGAAGGTATGTATCGCTTGTCCAATCATTGGGGACGCTTGGCTAACAGCAAATGGCGTTTGGAACCAATGGAACCCGAAACGGATTCCAAATTCAAGATAGGATTTGCAAGATGGAAGGAGTTTTATCCAGATAATGCCGAGGATGAATTGTATTATCTGGAAGCTAATTACCTGAAAAATACAGTGAATTATCAACATAGAAATAATCCTGAATACGACGGTAAAGCCATATTGAGAACAAGCTTTGCAACAGCAAAAAGAATCAAGCAAATACGCAATTTATTTGAACTGACTTCATGGGCCAAGTATTTTGATTATGATGATATTGATGCATTGCGCAAAGAAATTATTGATGAATTAATTTTCACCAATAGAACTTTGGAAGAAATAAAAAGAGATATTGGCTAATGGTTAGCTATGATTAATTCTAAATCGTTATTATTGAGTGGTTTTACCAAATAGGCAACAATTTCCGGATAATTCAATGCCTTGCTTTTATCTTCTATCGCAATTGAAGAGCTTACAATGTATATTTGAATTCTTTCATTGATTTGGTCTTTTAGAAGAACTATTTCATCCATGAATTCCCAACCATCCATAATGGGCATATTGATATCCAAAAGTATTATATCTGGAAGTACTTCTTTTCCATTCAATCTCCTTTTAAATTCATCGATAGCATCTTTTCCGTTTTTGAAACTTAATACATTCAAAAACAGTCCTGATTTTTTAATCAATTTATCAACAATGATTTGATAAATAGGATCATCATCTATAACCCATATTGTTATTTGGCTCATAATATTTCAATTTTAAAGGTTGTTCCTTGACCAACTTCGCTATCTACATTAATTGTTCCTCCCATTGCTTCTATCTGATTTTTTGTAATGAATAATCCAACACCTTTGGACAACTTGTCATTTGTGAAGGTTTTGTATAAACCAAAAATTTTATTTCCATATTTTTCCAAATCAACACCTATACCATTATCCGAAATTTGAAGAGTGTTTATATTTTTATAGGTTATCCATTCAAAACGTATAACAGGATCCCTGTCTGGATGCCTAAACCGAATCGCATTTGAAATCAGGTTGTACAAAATACTTTCCAAATAGGCAGGATTGTAATTTATGATTAAATTTTCAGGTATCAAATTGTTTATTGAAACTTTTTTAGATAAAACATCCTTGGAAAAAACTTTCATGACGTTATCTATATATGTATTTAAGTTCAATGGCTCTATCACAAGACTTACATTGGTGCGTATATTAATGATTTCATTTAAATGTACCATGGTCTCGCTTAATAAATCAGAGACAGAGACCAGTAAAACAGTCAATTCTTTCTTTTCTTGTTCGGTTTCAGCACTTTTAATTAAGCCAACAATTGAAGCGATATTGCTAGTATGAGACCTTAAATTATGTGAAACTATATAAGAAAAATTCAACAGTCTTTCATTTTGTTTTGATACCAAATCAAATGAGCTGTTCAAATCGTTTTCTGCATTTTTGGATTTGGTAATATCAATCATTATACCATGTAAACTTGTCGCTTTTCCTTTTTGAAAAACGATATTCACCATATCTCTCAGCCAAATTACAGATCCGTCTTTGCAAATCATTCTATATTCGAATTCATGATTTAGATGCTCCTTGCATTTTTCTGTACAATACTCAAGCGTCCAAGCTCTATCGTCGGGATGAACATGTTCTATCCAGAAATTAGGATTTCCCAGCCATTCTTCTGATGTGTAACCTAAAATTTGCTCCACTTTTTTGCTAACAAAAGTAAATCTAAAGCTGTCTATACAGCATTCCCAAACAATTCCGTCTATTGTATTGATTAGGGATTCAATTTTTTGCTGAGAGGAAACAATTATATTTTCATGTTTTTTTCTAAAAGTAATGTCTTCAGTAGAAATAATCATTCGATCCATTGTTTTTTCATGACCTTTTATTGGATTCCATCTAAAAGCAATATCTACGGATTCGCCACTACCATTTTTGATTGTTGAATCATAAGACAATTGATTATTATTCTGGGTAATTGCCAATAATTGGTTTTCAAAATCTCTTAAAGTAACTTCATCAAGTACCTGCCCTAAGTTGTTAGCCAATAATTGTTTGGATTTTATTTGAAGTAACTCTAGACACTTATAATTTACAGCAATAATTTTTATAAGAGAAAAACATTTATTTACTACTTCGGGATGTGCTTTTAAATAATCGGACACAAAAGAAGGCTCTTTATTAATTAAATTTAAACTAATAAGATGTTTCTTTACCAGCGATAAATTGACTTCCCACAATGGCACTGGAGAATTTTTAAATAAACTCTTGAATTGTTTTTCACTTTCTTTTAAATCGTCCAAAATTTGCTTTTGCAAAGTTATATCTTCTACAATGGCAATATTTGTGTTTTGTTTTTCATTTACGTCAGAAAGAGAAGAAACAATTAAATTTGCCCAAACTGTTTTTCCATCCTTTGTAATATATCTTTTTTTTAAGGCATAATTATAATTTTTACTATCAATAAAATCTTTGGTTAGTGATTCATCAACGACCAAATCTTTTGGATGTGTTATCGAATGGTAACTTTTTGACTTCATTTCTTGTTCTTGATAACCAATGATTTCACAGAATTTTTTATTAATTTCTAAAAAATCTCCGGTATCATTTTTGACTAATGCAATTCCTACCGGAGCTTGATCAAAAATAGTTTTAAATTTTATTTCACTATCCGAAAGTAATTGCTGTAATCTTATTGGTCTATCTAATAAAATGGTTATCAAAATACCTAATAAAATCGCCAAACTATAGCCTAAAATTGAGGGTAAATAAAGTGCTGAATAATTATTATTTCCATTTTTCTCAATTAAATACAGTTTCCAGTTGCCATCAGGAATTTTTTCAAAAATATGTCTGTTATTGTTGCCTTCATTTCTTTTTGGCAGAAAAAATTCCTCTTTAAACGTATTTGGATTTACTTTTGATATTTGAAAATAATATTTATTAGTGTCTATTGAGTTTATACTAGACATTTTTAATAATGTATCTAATTTAATGATGACGGCTGAAAATCCCCAAAATTTACTTTTTTTAAAAATAGGTAATCTCCCAACAATTCCAACTCCTCCTTGCACCAAATTTAATGGACCAGCAAAATACATTTTTTTACTTTCCATGGACTTTATGGCTTCTTTCTTAAGAAGTGGAGAGTTAAAAAGATTCAAGTTTAATGCAAATTCATTTCCTTTTAAAGGATAAATGTATTTGATTATTCCATCAGGCACTAATTGAACTGCACTAATACATTGATTGGATGCTAAAAGTTTCGAGCTGATAGATTCAAAGTTCTCGGGTACACCTTGGTCGTTAATCGTTAATGCAAGCGTAAGTGTTGTAGTATAGCAGTTCTTGAGATTTTGATCAATATTTTGATGCAAATTTTCCAGTGTGGTTTGCATCTCATAATTTTTATTTTTATTGATGATTTGTATGCTTTGAAAAATCATAAGCGACGCACCAAAAAATAAAATTAAGAAAAATAAAAACCCAACAGTTTTGGGCTTATTGAAAAACCATCGGAAATAATCGTGCCATTTATTTTGATTTTCCATAAGCTATATAAAAGATTTTAATCTTTTATTGAAATCAGAATTTTCAATCATAAATATACCAATTATAGTATTTAATAGATAATAAACGACGTTAATTTTGACATACTAAGATATAAAAGTTCTTTACTCTTAAAATAAATATAGTAATCATTTCAATAATAAAGCCGAAATTTGCACAAAAAAGTTTTAACAGAGTTTATGGAAACACCACATATAGCATGAGCAGAAATAACGAAGGAAATATCAAAAAGCACAACGATAAACTGCATAAGGCACAAAGCAAAGCAAAAAAAGCCGAGTCTGATCGTAAAGAAAAGCTAAAACAAATTACAAAAAAATTCAATGAAGATAAGGCTTCAAGGAATGAATAAATTATTTTATCATGGATGTAACAAAATTTGACGAATTAAAAATTGGTGTTCAAGAGATTATTGATTTGATTGCCAATAAAAATGCAAAAGAAGCAAATAATAAATTGGCGGAAGTGAGTGAAGAATTAGACGAACTTTTGGATCATACGGATGAAGTGGAAGAGCTAAGAGAAATTAGTAAATTTCAAGTATTGCTAAATCAATTGCAACAAAAAATTATTTTGCTTCAGTAACAATTAGTTTTAAATATGAGTTACAAAAATTGCTATTGCGGCTCCTCCAAACCGTTTGATTCCTGTTGTAATCTTTATATAAGCGGTACAGAAAAAGCACCAACGGCTTTGGCTTTGATGAAGTCGAGATATTCTGCCTACGCTACCCATCAGGCAGATTATTTAGTAGCTACAACCCACAGTTCCGAAAGAAAATATTATTCTCGAGAAGAAATTTTAAAATGGGCTACTACAAATAAATGGCAAAAACTGGAGATTATTTCCTTTACTGAAACTACTGTAGAGTTTAAAGCCTATTTCATTGATGAGAACAATGTAAGCCAAGTACATTATGAATTTTCTACTTTCAAGCAGGAAAATGGTAGTTGGTTTTATGTGGATGGAAAGTTTAAATGATATTTCGCTTCTATGGATAAAACCATTAAGAAATTTATTTTCATTAAGCTTAATTTTTCTTAATTTCTTAATGGTTCAAATTATTTAATTGTTAATCTCACTAAAGCCTTTTAACTTAAAATTATAAAATCTTAGTATTGAGTTCATTTAAAAATAATCTAAATTTATGATTATGGAGAACACGATAAAAAAAGGATTTTATTTCAAGACTTACGAAGCGCCGTTTCAATCGCCATTTGATAAACTCTTTGCGATTTTCAAAGAACTTATCACGCATACTTCGGGTGATTTTGATGAAGCGATCAGTTGGATGCGCGAACTGGACAAAGAATACAAACTCACAGATTCGTCTTATACCATAGATGACTTTATCGAAGATTTAAAGAAAAAAGGATACATTCGGGAAGAAATAAAAGACGATGGAACCTCTGGAACAGGAATTACTGCCAAAACCGAGCGAGCCATTAGACAACAGGCTTTGGATACCATTTTTGGAAATTTAAAAAAATCAGGGACAGGAAATCACAAAACTAAGCACGTTGGCAATGGAGACGAACATACGGGCGAGTTTCGGGAATTTCATTTTGGAGACGCATTGGAGCGTATTTCGTTGACAGAAAGTTTACGCAACGCTCAAATCAACAATGGGGTAGCCGATTTTATACTCACTGAAAATGATTTGGTGGTCGAAGAAACCCAGCACAAGTCCCAAATGAGTACTGTTTTAATGATTGACATCAGTCATAGTATGATTCTGTATGGAGAAGATCGAATTACTCCTGCCAAAAAAGTAGCCATGGCTCTGGCCGAATTAATCACAACACGCTACCCAAAAGACACGCTAGACATACTCGTTTTCGGGAATGATGCGTGGAGAATTTCCATTCAGGACTTACCATATTTAAAAGTGGGTCCATATCATACCAATACCGTTGCTGGTCTGCAATTGGCAATGGATTTGCTGCGAAGAAAGAAGAACACCAACAAGCAAATTTTCATGATTACCGATGGGAAACCCAGCTGTGTCATAGAAAAAGATGGCACTTATTACATGAACAGCAATGGTCTTGACGAATATATTGTAGATAAATGTTATACACAAGCACAGCAAGCAAGAAAATTGCATATCCCAATAACTACTTTTATGATTGCAAATGACTCTTATCTGCAAAGATTTGTAGATCGTTTTACAGAAGCAAATCAGGGAAAAGCCTTTTATACAGGCTTAAAAGGTTTAGGCGAAATGATTTTTCAGGATTACGAAACCAATAGAAAGAAAAGGATAAAATAATTATGATTATACCTTTGGAGCAGAAAAATTAGGCGCTTTTGGAAGGATTGGTCCCGCTTTTCGTTACACGAGCGATAGCGAACTGACGAAGTAATTTTGTGGGCTAAAACCCTGCCCACAATGATTTCCACTACAATCCGGGCTAAAGGGAAATATATTGCTTTTTTGCCATGATAAAACAAACAAAATTAATCAAACGTAAATTCATAGAAACTTAGACACTTAAAATCTTAGCAACTTAAAAAAACATGAAAATAGAAAACATAAATACTTTCGGAGAATTAAAAAAATCAGGATATTTAAGCAAGAACATTAAAGATGAATTGCGTCATAATTTAAGGGAAAAAATAAAATCAGGACAACCTACATTTCAAGGTGTTCACGGTTTTGAAAACACGGTTATACCCGAACTGGAAAGAGCAATCTTATCGCGTCATAATATCAATTTACTGGGACTAAGAGGTCAGGCCAAAACCAGATTGGCACGGAAAATGGTAGAATTACTCGATGAATATATTCCATATATAACAGGTTCCGAAATCAATGATGATCCTTTTAATCCTTTGTCTCGTTTTGCAAAAGATTTAATTGCGGAAAAAGGTGATGAAACTCCGATTTCTTGGCTACACAGAAACGAACGATTTTTCGAAAAGCTCGCTACACCAGATGTAACTGTAGCCGATTTAATAGGTGATGTCGATCCCATCAAAGCAGCCAATTTAAAATTATCCTACGCTGATGATCGCGTGATTCATTTCGGTATGATTCCACGCGCTAACCGCTGTATTTTTGTTATTAACGAATTACCCGATCTTCAAGCAAGAATTCAGGTTGCCTTATTTAACATTCTGCAGGAAGGAGATATACAAATTAGAGGTTTCAAATTGAGAATGCCTCTTGATATGCAATTTGTATTCACTGCAAACCCCGAAGATTATACTAACAGAGGTAGTATCGTAACACCCCTCAAAGATAGAATAGGCTCGCAAATCCTGACGCATTATCCACAAGATATCAAAATTGCCAGAACAATTACAGCGCAGGAGGCCAAGCTTGATATTGTTCAAAGTGATTCAGTTTATGTTCCTTCTTTGGCAAAAGACTTATTGGAACAAATAAGTTTTGAAGCAAGAGAAAGCGAATTTATCGATAATAAAAGTGGCGTCAGCGCCCGATTGAGTATTACAGCTTTCGAAAATTTATTAAGCACCGCCGAACGTCGAGCTTTACGATTAGGAAATAATCATACCATCTTGCGCCTGTCAGACTTTATGGGAATCATTCCATCAATTACCGGTAAGGTCGAATTGGTTTACGAAGGGGAGCAGGAGGGATCGGCAGTAGTCGCACAACATCTTATAGGCAGTGCAATCCGTACTTTTTTCCCAGCTTATTTTCCTAAAATTGAGAAATTGGAAAAACCGGGGGAGCGAACGCCTTATACTGATATTTTGGACTGGTTTTTTACCGAAAACGGTTTTGAATTGCTGGACGACTGTACAGATGAGGAATACAAAACTATTTTGGATAATATAATTCCTTTGCAAAGATTAATTGAAAAGTACCAGCCAGCCTTAGAAAAACAAGACCGTTATTTTATGAAAGAACTCATTTTGTGGGGCTTGGTAGAATACAAAAAACTAAGTAAAGACAGAATTTCCGAAGGCTATCAGTTCAAGGACATCTTCGGAAGTTATATAAGCAGATTGTAATAGTTCAATCTGTTCGGTAGTCATAAAAAATTGTTTGAAACAACATTAAGCAGTATAAAATATAGTATTTGTAAAAGTGTTTTCTTGTCAACGGATAATTTATATTGTAGATTTGCACCGCAGACCGCCTTATCGTCGTTCCGATTCATTGGGAGGGAGGAAAGTCCGGACACCACAGAGAAGCATAGCGGGTAACACCCGTCGGTTTTGCCTTTATCGGCGAGATTAGGACAAGTGCAACAGAAAGTATGTACAGGTAATGCTGTAGTGAAAACAGGTAAACTCTATGCGGTGAAATATCAAGTATATCAGCATTTAAGGGCTTCTCGTCCGTTGCTGAAGGGTAGATAGCTTGAGCTTATGAGTAATTATAAGTCTAGATAAATGATAAGGTATCGTTAGCAATAGCGAGAACAGAATCCGGCTTATAGGTCTGCTTTTTTTTATTTCCTTTCTGATAATAATCTTTTATTATTTATTGCATTATATTTACGCTTTTAAAAAATTAACCTGAATTTTCTATTGTTTTATTTGCGTTCGTTGATCCTTATTTTTTTATGCCCTTTAGTTAACTGGTAGCTCAACATGTTACTTTGGTTAATAAAAATCACTTTTTAATTCACTATGAAAAACATATTTATTATTATTATTCTAATTATTATTTGTTTGAAAGTAAATGCACAAATTGTAAGACCTTATGTAGGTGCGGCAGGTTATATACATAGCAGTTTTGAAAAATCTCTCTTTGTGGGAGTTGATGGAGGTGCTGAATTTAAAATCAATCGCTTTATAAAACCCGAAATAGATATTAGTTATTTTTATGGTTCGCTTGGTGATGCAACTGATTATGGAAGTCAAGGACAATTAATAAGCATTTTTAGTAGTTATGCTTCGGCAATAAATTTTAATTTTTGTCCAAAAATTTGTCTTGGTAATAAAAGTCAGAATGAAAGTTATTTGGTTATTCTACCAAAATATTCCTTTTCTAATGTTACTGCTGTCGGGGAATTTACTTCCTTAAATTCAAATAATCTAAAAACTACTACCAAAGAAACAATATCTGATTGGCAACATTCATTAGGAATTGGAGTAGGTGTTGATTTTAATGTTTCGGATAATAATACAGATTCATTTTGTTTTGCTATTTATTATCAAAATGTTGATTTAGGAAAGGCTTTAAATCAATTAGCTCATAGTGGAGAATCTATCAGTACAAAAAATGTCATTGGAGCAGGGTTTAACTATTTTTTTGGAAATAAAACAAATCCGAACCGAAAAAAATGATCAGCCAGAACCCTTGGGAATAAGGATTTTGGTTATAATTCATTGTCTTCAGTAGCTTTATCTAACAAATCTTCAGGAAGTTCTTCTTCATCATCTGTAGAATTCAATTCAAAGAAACTAAAAATCGAACCTCCATAACTTTTCTGAAAGGAAAAATTTGTCAAGTGATCGAGTTTCGTGTATTTAGAATGCTCAATAATCATCATGCCTTCCTCATTCAATAGACCTTTTTCAAAAATAGACAATACAATTTTTTCGAAAATTTTTTGATCTAAACCATAAGGAGGGTCAGCAAAAATAATATCGTATGTCGTTTTGTTTTTTTCAATGAAAGCGAACACATCACTTTTGGTAGCGGCAATATTAAAATCATATTCGGCGGCCACTTGCTTGATGAATTTTACACAACCAAAATCAGCGTCAACCGAAGTAATTGGTGAACTTCCGCGCGAAGCAAACTCATAACTGATATTACCTGTTCCTGAAAATAAATCCAACACTTTCAAGCCTTCAAAACTGAAATGATTGTTCAAAACATTAAATAATGCTTCTTTACTCATATCGGTTGTAGGTCGAACGGGCAAGCCTTTTGGCGGAAAAATGCGTCTTCCTTTGTATTTTCCAGATATGATTCTCATGAGTTTAAAAGTATAAAATGTTGCAGATTTTGTGCTGTTGAAAAGGTGTTGTTTTTTTGCAAATCGCTTACATCAAGGAAGGAAACGTTTCGAATGTACTTGTACGCCATTTTGTAAAATTCATCTTCTTCAGAAATGTCACCTAATAATTCTAAGTGAAAACTCTCCGGATTCATATTCAATTGTTCGGCAGTAAAAAGCAGATAATAGATAAAATCCTCAGGCGTTTTGTACTCAAATGAATTAAATAAAAGCAATTTTTGATTCTGAATCACAATAATTTCAAAATGTCCCGGATTAAAATGAACAATCATTTTCTTGGTATCATTGTTTTTGGAAGCATCCAAAAGCTTAGAAACCAAAATAGTATTGGCATGTTTATAATCAAAAGAACCAAATTGGTCTATAAAAAAATTATTGATATTCACATACGGAATGTAAACCGCATTCATCTGATAATTGGTGATTTCATCAAATGCAAAAAAATCGGTCTCAAAAACCTTGGTATTGTACTGCAAATAACTGCCTAGAAAATTTTCATCAAATAGGGCAGTAGGCACAAATGTTGAAAGATTATTATTGTGAATCACTTGAATCTCATCATAGCTATCACTCAGCTCCGGATAATTTTTAAAAGCATCCGAAAACAATTCCTCAATCTTGGTCGATTTATGAAAAGTATCAAACTGAATCTCATTTATCGAAACAATTCTGTTGTGAAGCGTGTCAAAGCAACAAAACGAAAGCCCCGTAAGTGATACTTGAATAGAAAGTTTTTTATATTTCTTGTCAGTGATATTCATAGATTTTTTTTCAACAATGCAAACTTACGAATTAAAACAGCAATTACAATGGCAAAGATCAATAGCAAAATCAATTATAAAAAGTGAATTTTATTAGTATTTTTAGGAATAGAAAGATTAAGACGTTTGTAATTGAATATAACTAAAAACTTTTAAGTTTTAGAGCCAAACATGGTTAATAATTAGGTAATAAAGATTTTTTAACATTGTTGTCCGATATAAATAATCGTTTCATTAAATTATTCTATGTTTTCCGTTGCTTACCAAGTTTTTAGTTTGCTTTAGCTTGTTTTTTACTATTGTCATTAGAATTCAATAAATGAAAAAATATAATTTTCATTTTCATTTATCGAATTTTATCCTGTCGCCAAATAATCATCAAACAGTCCTAATTGCCCATCACTTTTAGGATCTAATTTCCATTCCTTTTCGGGACTTTCAAAGAATTTTGTTAGATGAATATAATTGAATAAATGAATCCTGCAAAAGCTAACTAAATTTGAGAATGACCATTGTCTTTTTAGACTTTTCTTTACCACACCCATCAAAAGATTTACGATCAAAACACAATAAATCTGAATTTTAATAGCGTTTTCATTATCTCCTAAAAAATACTTTAGAGGGAAATTTTGTTTTATTTGTTTGAACAACAATTCTATTTGCCATCTTATTTTATAAAGTGCGGCTATGGTGTCTGCCCTAAATTCAAATAAGTTGCTAATAAATTCAAAGGTTCTTTTATGTTCTCTATCGTAATATTTTATTTTTCTTAATCTCAATTTAGTCTTGGCAGCTTCTTTATTTAGTTCAACCTCAATAATTTCATCAGATAATATACCACTATGTATGCTCTGAGGGATATTACATTGTTGTGTTATTTTGTATTTTGCATTGTCTTTTATTCGAGTTACAAAACCAGTTTTTCGCTCAGTAAAATAATCAAAGGCCTTGTAATCATTGTATCCTTTATCGAATATATAAACCGTATGCTCATCACATTGAAGTTTTTCTAGGAATTGATGGTCGTGGGTAGTTGCAGGAGTAAACCAAACTAAATTAGGTACTTTTTCATCCGCATTTATCACACTGTGAGACTTGATGCCTCCTTTACTTTTTCCATCACTAGGCTTTCTTCCAACGCATTTTAAAATATCTTTAAACAGACTTATCGTAGTGCTGTCAACTATTTTAATATTCTTCCCTAAGGCTTTCTCAATTCGACTGTCCGATAAAACAAAGCTATATTTATTAAGCAAGTTATTGTAAATCTCTTCAAAGAACGCTACTTTTCTGCACTTGTTTGCATCTGCCAAAGTACTCTTTTTAGGAAGATGATTGATTCTAACAGTTTCTTCTTTACCCGACAAGCCAAGCATGCCTTGGGCAACTTCACGCAAAGAATTACATTTTTCTAAACAACAAAAAACCATACTAAATAAATGATCTTGACTTTTGAAACTTTTTACATATCGGTCTGAATCAATTTTTTCAACAGCTTTACGAATCATTGAATCATCTATTAAAGAAATCAACTGTCCGAAAACAGACTTAGTCGAAAAATACTTATTTTTGCCCATCGTTATTTGAATTTTGCAACTCTAAATTACGATTATTTTAAGAAGCCATTAATTTGGCTTCTTTTTTTATCGGACAACAATGATTTTTTAATAAAGTGCAAATAATAATATTTGTCTGAAATGATTTATATTTGATAATTGAATAAATAGGAAAGACAATGAAATTTCTAATAATAACGGTGTTATTTACTTTTAATATTTCAGCACAAAATTTTAATAAAGAGCCAATAAAATTAAATGCTAAAGATCAAATTTTAAAATTTATACCTAGTGGGTATCAAATTCTGGATACCGTTAGAGGAAACTTAAATAATGACAACTATGATGATTATATAGTAGTCTTAAAGAAATATAATGAAGAGCAACTGTCAAGAACAGCAAATACTGAAGATCTAAAGAGACCGTTGATAATTTTAGTCGGCACTTCGGAAAATAAATTGATTTTGAAAGGGCGTAATGATAATTCGGTTTTATGTATTAGTTGTTCAGGGGCTATTCATGGAGACTCTTTTGAAGGAATTAAAATTAAAAACAGCTATTTTTCTATCGAGCATCATACTGTGGGCGGTAATGATAAATGGTCAAGAATAATTACTTTCAAATATGACAGTTCAAAAAACAACTGGTTTTTACACCGTGACGGCATGGAATTTTTTGGTTGGAATCCGGATCAAAATGGTGAAGCGATAATTAAAACAGGAGAAACTATTTTAACTAGGAAAAATTTTGGTACAGTTTCTTTTGAAAATTATAATATTTACAAAAAAACTTAAAACAAACTTTGGTTAATCGTCAATATTAAATCTAAAGCCTATCTTTGGATTTCATATTACAATTACCAATTAAGAATGAATTCCTCCTCTTTTTATAGCCTTTTACAAAAAAAGTTTCCTTTTCAACTCACTTACAATCAGGATATTTTTTTTCAAAAGATTGCCATTTTTTTGACTGACACACATAATGACACCATTTTTGTGCTAAAAGGATATGCAGGAACAGGGAAAACTACCGTTATATCTACAATTGTAAATAGTTTGCTGGACATTAATAAAAAGTACGTTTTGCTTGCACCAACAGGACGCGCTGCCAAAGTAATTTCCAATTATTCGAACAAACCCGCTTTTACAATCCATAAAAAAATATACTTTCCGAAGAAAAATTCAGGAGGAGGCGTTTCGTTTACTTTACAGCAAAATAAACACAAAAATACCATTTTCATAGTCGATGAAGCCTCTATGATTTCAGATGTTAATTCCGATTCTAAATTGTATGAAAACGGTTCTTTGCTTGACGATTTGATTTCGTATGTATATTCGGGAACCAATTGCAAAATGATTCTGTTGGGAGATACAGCGCAGTTGCCACCAGTAAATTTAGATATTAGCCCAGCTTTGGATGTTCATACTTTGGGAATGAATTACAACAAAGAAGTAGAATATATCGAACTTGACGAAGTAATGCGTCAGGAAGAAAACTCAGGGATTTTACACAACGCCACCGAATTGAGAGAATTATTAAAAGACTCTTTTATATCCGAATTCAAGTTTAATGTTAGGAAATTCAAAGACATTGTTCGGCTGGTCGATGGATATGATATTCAGGACGCTATTAATTCGGCTTACAGCAATTACAGTATCGAAGACACTGCTTTTATTGTTCGTTCCAATAAAAGAGCGAATCAATACAATGAACAAATCAGAACCAAAATCCTAGATAAAGAAAGTGAACTTTCAACAGGAGATTTCCTGATGGTGGTCAAGAATAATTATTTTTGGTTAAAAGATTCTGACGAAGCAGGATTCATTGCCAATGGTGATATTATCGAAGTTTTAGAAATGTTTGGAATTAAAGAATTATACGGTTTTAAATTTGCCAAAGTAAAAATCCGAATGATCGATTATCCAGACCAAAAGCCTTTTGAAACCGTGCTTTTGATGGATACTATAAAAAGTGAATCGCCATCATTAACTTTCGAAGAATCAAACCGATTGTATCAGGAAGTGATGAAAGATTATGAAAACGAAACGACCAAATACAAAAAGTTTCAGAAAGTAAAAGAGAACGAATATTTCAACGCATTGCAGGTAAAATTCTCTTACGCCATTACCTGTCACAAATCGCAAGGAGGCCAGTGGAATACAGTCTTTATAGAACAACCATATTTACCAAATGGAATAGACAGAGACTACATTCGCTGGTTATATACCGCTATGACCAGAGCCAAAAATAAGTTATATTTGATAGGATTTAAGGATGATAGTTTTGTGGAATAAGAAAGTTAAACACGAATTTCACAAATTAACACGAATGTAAGAACAGTATCAGTTTAAATCTGAATTTTTAAGTATCTATTTTGAATTAATTAGTGCTAATTCGTGAAATTCGTGTTAGTTTTTAATAAGTATAAATCAAGGTTTATGAATACTCTAAACGACTTACACAATATTTCAGGTACTTTTTCGAATAGCGAAAAAATGCCTGTTTTGTTCTTGGGACACGGAAGCCCGATGAATGCTATTGAGAAAAATCAGTTTGTAACAGGTTTTCAAAATATCGCTAAAACACTGCCGAAACCCAATGCTATTTTATGTATTTCGGCGCATTGGTTTACCAATGGTACCAAAGTTACCGCCATGGAAATGCCGAGAACAATTCATGATTTTGGAGGATTCCCACAGGAATTATTTAATGTACAATATAATCCAAAAGGTAGTCTGGAATTAGCTACAGCAACACAAAAATTATTATCACCAACTGCAGTAGAATTAGATCATCATTGGGGTTTGGATCACGGAGCCTGGAGTGTAATTAAACATTTATATCCTGATGCCGATATTCCTGTAATCCAGATGAGTATCGATTATACAAAATCCGGGCAATATCATTTTGAATTGGCTCAAAAACTAAGCGAATTGCGTACCAAGGGAATCCTTATTGTAGGTAGCGGAAATATAATTCATAACTTAAGAATGGTAGATTTTAGAAACATTAATACTGATAATTATGGTTACGATTGGGCTGTTGAAGCAAGGTCTGAAATTAATGATTATTTACTCGACGGCAATTTTCAACCTCTTATTGATTTTGAAAAACAAACTAAGGCTTTTCAGTTATCCATTCCCACTCCCGAACATTATTTGCCTTTGATTTATACTTTAGGGCTAAAAGATAAACAGGAAGAATTGAGTTTGTTTAATGATAAATTGGTTGGTGGTTCTTTGAGTATGACTTCGGTGAGAATTTCGGATTAGTTTTAAATTTTAAGCATATATTTGGAAACAAAATCAAACAGAACTTTAATGAAAATAATAGCAGTCATTCCCGCCCGTTACGCATCCACAAGATTTCCAGCAAAATTAATGCAGGATTTAGGTGGTAAAACGGTGATTTTAAGAACCTATGAAGCAGCCATAAACACACAATTATTTGATGATGTCTTTGTGGTAACCGATTCCGATTTGATTTTTGATGAAATAGTTTCAAATGGTGGAAAAGCCATTCGAAGCATCAAGGAACATGAATCTGGTAGTGATCGTATTGCCGAAGCTGTACAAAATCTTGAAGTCGATATTGTTATCAATGTACAAGGTGATGAGCCATTTATTGACAAGGATCCTTTGGAAAAAGTTATTGAAGTTTTTAGAAATGATGCATCAAGACAAGTAGATTTGGCTTCATTGATGAGGGAAATAAAAAACGAAGAGGAAATCAATAATCCCAATAATGTAAAAGTGGTTGTAGGCCAAAATGGATTTGCATTATATTTTTCCCGATCGGTGATTCCTTATCCCAGAGAGATAAATGTAGGAGTGCGTTATATGCAACACATCGGAATTTATGCTTTTAGAAAACAGGCTCTATTGGATTTTTACAGTTTGCCAATGAAGTCGTTGGAAGCTTCTGAAAAATTGGAACAATTACGTTATTTGGAATTTGGAAAACGTATTAAAATGGTAGAAACCACTCACGTTGGAATTGGAATTGATACTGCCGAAGATTTAGAAAAAGCAAGAAAAATGCTAGCCTCCGGAAAATAGTAAACTAAATTATTTTTTTTGAATGGGCTGAAGCAAAGAGGTATTATCTTTGTCTTCAGCCTTTCTCTTAACTAAATCTTTCGGGTTTTAATTTAGTTTTTCAATAATGATTAATTCGTTGTGAACTTCAACTCTCGGTATGGATTGAATCTTGAAATTATTATCATTGAAATCTTTAATGAAATTTTGATTTCTGAAGTTGTCCCCTGCAGTCAAGCACATTGTATTAAAAAGAACCAATCCTTTGGAATTGAGTAAAAAACAGATTCTATCCATAAAGAATTTTTCGAACAAAAAGTTAGGCATTTTGGTGTCCTGAAATATGTCTATAATTATTAAATTGTATCTGTCTTTAGTTTTTAAGACAAATTCAAAGGCATCTTCAATGACAATATCAAGATTTTCAATTTCGTCAAGTTTGAAGTATTTATTGGCAATTTCAATTATTCTAGAATCGATATCAACTCCGGTAATTTTGCCTTTATAATGAATTTCATCGACCAAGGTTTTGATAACACTTCCGCCAGCAACACCTAAAACCAAAATGTGTTTCATTTCTAGAATTTTTTCAAATCCAAAGTGTTTTAGACCTCTTCTTAAAATTCGTTGTAGGCTTCCATAGGAATAATTTGTGTTTTCTGAATCTAGCACTAACTCACCATTAGCCCAAGTAACTTCTAAGGTTTTGCTTAATAATGATTTGGTTTTGAATATTTTAATGGGAATGAGATAACTCAAGAACTTGCGAAGCATTAATTTATGATTTTTATCAAAAATAAGATATTAATTGTTTTGTTTCTACAAAAAAAAAATAAATGAAGAAATAATCTATAAATGTATTGTGATGGTGATATTACATATCGGTTGACATGATTTTTATGTAGCGATTTAGAATCTGATTTAGTCCAATTAAAAAAGTATTTTATTGCTTGCAAAGGGAAAAATGCTCGAAAACGGATATAATGTTTTGTAAAAACCAAACGCCTGAGAATCGCGTATATATTTTTTTTTGATCATTGGTACGGAATATTGAATTCTCACGAGTTTGGATTAATAGGTTAAAAAGCTCTGTTTTTATTTAAAAAAATCTTGAATTTGACACAGTCAGTAATTTAATATTGATGTTACAAAATCTTATTTTAAAATATTTTTATTCTTCACAATTGTAAATGTAAAGATGTTTACTTTTGTAAATCAAACAATATACTATGGATTTAGAACTGTTATTCGATCAGAATAAAGAAAATACTATTGAAGGAAGATACATAACATTGGATTCTATTGAACCTCTATTACAAAAAGAGTCAATTAAAAAAGATGTAAAAATTATTGGTAAATCGGTTTTAGGTAAACCTATTTATAGCTATCAAAAAGGACATGGAAAATTAAAAATCTACCTATGGTCGCAAATGCATGGCAACGAAAGTACTACAACCAAAGCGTTATTTGATTTTATAAATCTTTTGAATAATGGTTCAGATTTTGCGAATAAACTCTTGAACACCTTTACCTTTTATTGCATTCCAATGCTCAATCCAGATGGTGCAAAATTATATACTCGTGCCAATGCAAATAACATTGATTTAAATAGAGATTCTCAGGATCTTACCCAACCAGAAAGTAAAATTTTAAGATCTGTATTTGAAGAGTTCAAGCCTGATTACTGCTTTAATCTACATGATCAGCGCACTATTTTTGGTGTTGCAGATACTGGAAAACCAGCAACTCTTTCTTTTTTAGCTCCTTCATATAATGAAGAACGAGAAATTAATGACACCAGATTAAAGGCAATAAATTTAATAGCTGGAATAAATGAAGTATTACAAAAATACATTCCTGGTCAAATTGGTCGTTTTGATGATTCATTCAATATTAATTGCATTGGAGATACTTTTCAATATTTAAACGTTCCAACCCTGTTATTTGAAGCGGGACATTATCAAAATGATTATGAAAGAGAAAAAACAAGGAAATTCGTATTCATGGCTTTGGTGACAAGTTTTATTATTCTTAACGAAAACGATATAGTTGCTAATAGAAATGATAAATATTTAAACATTCCTCAGAATAATGTTGTATTTTTTGATTTTATGTATAAAAATGTCAAAATAAATTATGATGGTAATGAAATAATCACGAATTTTGTATCACAATATAAAGAAGAGTTAATTGATAATAAATTAAATCTAAATTCTTACATAGTTGAAGTAGGGAATTTAAAGGGACGTTTTGGCCATTTTGAGTATGATGCAAAAGGAGCTTTATATCGGGATGATTTCGAAAATGTACCAAATGAAGGCCAATTAGCAAATTTCAATCTTGATGGAAAAGTATTTTTCGTTAATGGAAAGATAAAAAAATGATTTTTTTTACGTTTATTTAATTTTTATTTATAATTTTAACTTTTTAAGTAGCAAATAACCATATAATAAAAGAATTATGAGTAAGTTTCGTTTAGATGAAGTAGATCACCAGATTTTAGATATGTTGATAGACAATACAAGAGTTCCGTTTACTGACATAGCAAAAAAATTATTGATTTCAGCTGGAACGGTTCATGTTAGAGTAAAAAAAATGGAAGATGCTGGTATCATAATGGGATCTTCATTGGTTCTTGATTATGATAAATTAGGCTATTCATTTATTGCTTATGTAGGTGTTTTTCTTAATAATACTTCTCAAACAAAATTTGTTTTGGAACGTATTAATGAAATTCCATTTGTAACTGTAGCATCTGTAACTACAGGTAAATTCAATATCTTTTGCAAAATTAGAGCTAAGGATACAAAACATGCAAAAGATGTTATTTTCATGATTGATGATATTGAAGGTGTTTATAGAACAGAAACTATGATTTCTCTTGAAGAAAGTATTAACGATAAAAAACGTTTGATGCATACAATTTTCAAAGAAATGTAAATCTTGAATGGATATATATAAAATATAAACCTCAAGTGTGTCTTGGGGTTTTTTTATGATAGATTGAACAACAAATTAATAGTATAATTATGTATACGTTACCAAAAATAGAACGTTTTAATGAAAATGTTTTATCAAAATACCATATTTACAATAGTGTTTTTATTACATTACCTTTTGATTCTGTAGATAATACGGGTGTTTTGCTGCCTATATTTACAGAACTTTGTGATAGTGGTTTTAAAAAACAAAAGACTCCAACTGAAATTTTTGATTTTTTCTCTGATAAATATATGCACAGTGATTCTGAGAAAGACAAAATAAATTTGATGTTTCATTTTATTCAATATATTGAGCGTCAAATTGTTTTGTTCGATGCTATTGAAGACGCGGCTTTTCCTGTAGTAAATAACATGGAAGGAAGAGGTTCACTTCGTGATATAAAAGAAAAATCAGATGTTAGAGGAAATAAGGAAGAGTTAATCCATTTCTTGGAAAATTTTAATGTTCGTACCGTTTTAACTGCGCATCCAACTCAATTTTATCCTGGATCTGTTTTGGGTATCATTAATGACTTGACCGAAGCTCTTAGGGAAAACAACTTATTGGAAATAAAACAATTATTGGCTCAACTTGGAAAAACACCTTTTATCCAAAATGAAAAACCAAATCCATATGATGAAGCTGTTAGTTTAATTTGGTATCTGGAAAATGTTTTTTATAACACTTCTGGAGAAATGGTTCATTATTTGCAAAAAAATGTTTTTGAAGGAGAGTCTATAAAAAATCCATTAATTAAACTTGGTTTTTGGCCAGGTGGAGACCGTGATGGGAATCCGTTTGTTACTACTGAAATCACGTTGAAGGTTGCCGAGCGTTTAAGAACTTCTATTTTAAAATGCTACTATTTTGAAATCAGAAATCTTAAAAGAAAATTGACTTTCCCAGTTGTTGATTCTTTGGTAATGGAGTTGGAACAAAAATTATATCGTTCTGTATTTTATTCGAAAGGAGATATTTTTATTACACTTGAGGATTTCATATTACAACTGAATAAAATCAAAACCATAATTGTTGATCAGCATCAATCTCTTTATGTTGATCAAATAGATGCCTTACTTATTCGTATTAATTTATTTGGTTTCCATTTTGCTACCTTGGATATTAGACAAAACAGCAAAATTCACCAAAGTGTTTTTTACGATATTGTAGATTATTATTCAAAATCGAAAGAGAATATTTTTCCTGAAAATTATTTTCAATTGACTGACGCAGAAAAATTGAAAGTATTATCTACATTGAAAGGTAATTTGGATGCTGCAGATTTTGAAAATGAAATGACAAGATCAACTATTGAATCAATTCAAGCCATTAAAACTATTCAGCAAAACAATGGGGAATTTGGAGCAAACCGTTATATCATAAGTAATAACGAAAGTGCACTGAATGTCATGGAAACTTTTGCTTTGTTCAAATTATGCAATTGGGAGAATGCTACTGTTGACATTATTCCACTTTTTGAATCGGTAGATGATTTGCATAATGCGCATTTAGCAATGGAAACATTATATACAAATCCTGAATATGCTCAACATTTGTCAAATAGAAATAACAAGCAAACTATAATGCTAGGTTTTTCTGACGGAACAAAAGATGGTGGCTATTTGATGGCAAATTGGAGTATTTACAAAGCAAAGGAAGCTTTGACTGAAATGTCTAGGAAATACGGAATTCATGTCATCTTTTTTGATGGACGTGGAGGACCTCCTGCTCGTGGTGGTGGAAAAACACATAAATTTTATGCATCATTAGGTCCAAATATCGAAAATAATGAAATTCAAGTCACGATTCAAGGTCAGACAATTAGTTCAAATTTTGGAACTTTAGACTCTTGTCGTTATAATTTGGAAAATCTTTTGAGTGCTGGTGTTGCGAATCAAGTATTTAATCAAGGACAAAATGAATTGTCAGTTGGAGAAAAAGAAATTTTGGATCAAATGGCAGAATTAGGCTATGATAAATATTTGAGTTTTAAAAATCATCCAAAATTTATTCCTTATCTGGAACAAATGAGTACTCTTAAATATTATGCCAAAACCAATATTGGAAGCCGTCCTTCGAAAAGGAGTAAATCAGAAAGTCTTGATTTTGCTGATCTAAGAGCAATTCCATTTGTGGGTTCTTGGAGTCAATTAAAACAAAATGTTCCTGGATTTTTTGGAGTAGGTACCGCTTTGAAACATTTTGAAAACAGCAATCAGTGGGATAAGGTTCAAGATTTGTATAATAATTCATTGTTTTTCAAAACCCTGCTTGAAAACAGTATGATGTCATTGGCAAAATCATTTTTTCCATTGACTGCCTACATGAGCAAGGATCCTGAATTTGGAGCTTTTTGGCAAATTATTTATGATGAATTTTTGGAGACAAAAAGATTATTGTTAAAAATTGCCGGTCACACTGAGCTGATGGAAAATTATCCTGATGGTATAGCTTCTATCCAAATGAGGGAGCGCATTGTATTACCATTATTGACAATACAGCAATATGCCTTATTGAAAATCAGTGAACTTAACAAAGCCGAACAACCAGATTTGAACTTGATAAAAGTATATGAAAAAATTGTGACTCGTTCTCTTTTTGGAAATACGAATGCAAGTAGAAATTCAGCTTAAATTATAAAAAAAATCTAAATTCTAAAAGCTGTATTATGAATTCCAATCAATTACCAGTCAACGAATATTCGAAATTTAATGCAACTTATATACAAGCATTAGAAAATGTTGAATTATTCGAAGAATTAGAAATTAGCTTACATGACTTTATCAAATTTGTCCAAAATATACCTTTGGATAAATTTGATTATAGTTATGCTGAAGGCAAATGGACTATCAAGGAAATTATTCAACACGTTATTGATACCGAAAGAATATTTGCGTATCGTGCTCTGAGAATTTCAAGAAATGACAAAACACCATTGCCAGGTTTTGAAGAAAATGATTATGCTAACAATACCAATGCCAAAAGCAGAAGTATTCAAGATTTATTGACTGAGTTTTCAGCAGTAAGACATTCCAATTTACTGATGTTCAAAAGTTTTTCTGATGAGCAGCTAAGAAGAATTGGAATTGCATCAAATCATGAAATTTCAGTAAGAGCAATAGGTTTTTTACTTTTAGGGCATCTTAAACATCATCAAAAAGTTTTTGCTGAAAGATATTTAAATAATTAATTTTATTTAAAACATTCGCTCCAGATTTTTAACTTATTTTCAAAAGTCATAGTATTGGCTGGGCTAGTTGAAGGCATCACATAATAAGTGATGCCTTTTATTTGTCCAAATTTTTTATAAAAAAAGGCATGGCTTTGTTTTCCATTAAAAACAATTTTATTAATAGCAGGAAATTTTTCGAATAAAGCTAAAAAATCGTTTTCTTTATGATTTTTGATATGGATGTCTAAACTTCCTTTTCTTTCACAATTTTCCAAAACATCCCAAAGCCCAATTTTGTTTGCTTGAAGAATTTTTATTTTTTCTTCAAAATTTTCGGGAATAGGGAAAGCATCGAATATTGAATACAGAATTTTCCAAAAATGATTTCTTGGATGGGCATAATATTCCTGTTTTTCAAGAGACATTGCACCAGGCATAGTCCCCAAAATTAATATTTCAGTATTTGAATAAATAAAATATGGAAAAGAATATATTGCCATAAAATTAAATTAGTATGTTTTCTTTCTCAAGTATTGTTAATCCAACTCTAATTTTGTCATACGAAATTTGTTCTTCAAAAAAATCAAAATAAGGTTTTAATGCATTTGGAGATTCCAGTTTTACTTTTGCTTCTGCTATTTTTGCAATTTCTTGCTCATTTATAAATTCTCTTAAATTTATCGGATGGCCATCATTATATAATTTAGCCAAATGAGAAATTATCGTTGTAACTCCCAATTTTCTTTTTATAGCAATTTCTTCAACTTTTATTCCGCTTTGAAATAATTCCAAAGTTTCTTTATAAGTTGAACTTTCTTTTTTGGCTCTTATTTTTTTTATATTTTCAAATTCAATAATTGCTTTAATAAAAATGTCACCATATTTTTCCAATTTTGCTTTTCCAACTCCATCAATTGCTAAAAATTCGGAATCACTCATTGGTCGGTGAATCTCTAATTGTTTTAAGGTTGCATCACTAAAAATTACATATGCTGGAACTTCTTCTTCCTTTGCTATTTCGGTTCGCAGTTTTCTAAGAAACTCAAAAAGAGAATTTGCAGCTGATTTTGTTTTGGCCGTTTTAGCTTCAACTTTTTCTTTATTCATTTTTTGAACAGTCGTCAACTTTACTTTTTCTCCATCAAATAATACTTTTTTTGCAAAAGGGGTTAATTTTATTTTGTTCTGCTGATGGAATGCAATTTCGCAATATCCCAAATTAATCAATTGAATAAGATATTGGTTCCAATCATACCATGAAGTGTCAGCTCCGACTCCATAGGTTTTTAAATTTTGATAACCTTTGTCATAAATGGAAGCATTTTTTGAACCTCTCAAAAAATCAACAATCACAGGTAGAGCTTCAGATTCCTGCAGACGAATCACTGCTGATAATGCTTTTTGGGCGATAATGGTGCCGTCAAAAAAAGCTGGGGGATTTTTACAAATATCACAATTACCACAATTCTCCGTAACCAATTCTCCAAAATACGAAAGCAAAATTTTTCTTCGACAACTCAATGCATCAGCATATTGCTTCATTCGTTCCAATTTCGCCAACTGCACTTCGGCGTTTAATCCTTCGGAAGCAAATTTTTGAAGTTGAATCATATCACCGTAACTTTCAAACAAAACTGTTTCAGATGGCAGACCATCACGACCGGCTCTTCCAATCTCCTGATAATAACCTTCAATATTTTTTGGCAGATTATAATGAATCACCCATCGGACATTTGATTTGTCAATTCCCATACCGAAAGCAATGGTTGCACAAACCACTTGGCAGTCATCGTTAATAAATTCGTCCTGGGTTTTGGATCGCATTTTATTGTCAAGACCGGCATGATAAGCCTTTGCATTAATTCCGTTTTTTTGCAATTTTTCCGAAAGTTCTTCAGTAGTCTTTCTGCTTAAGCAATAAACGATACCAGATTCATTCGGTTTATTTTTTATAAATTCAATAATCTGTTGTACACGATCTAAGGCCGGCCTAACTTCGAGACTTAAATTTTTTCTATCAAAAGAAGCCACAAAAACTTCAGGTTGATTTAATTCTAATTGTTTGCAAATGTCAGTACGGGTTGCTTTATCGGCAGTCGCTGTCAGTGCAAGGATTGGAGTAGAGGGGAAGCGGTTTTTGAGAAATCCCAAATTAGCATATGCAGGTCGAAAGTCATGACCCCAAGCCGATATACAATGTGCTTCATCAATTGCAATTAAACTTACAGTTATTTGGCTAAAAGCATTTTCCAAAAAAGACAAACTTTCCGGTGCAACATAGACGAGTTTGACTTTTTTTTCTTTAAGATTTTGAACATGATAGTCCCGTTCTTCCGACGATTGACTGCTGTTGATATAGCAAGCGGCAATTCCGTTGGCTTTCAAACTGTCTACCTGGTCTTTCATCAAGGCAATTAATGGTGAAATTACAATGGTGATTCCTGGCAAGATTAATGCGGGAAGCTGAAAACATATTGATTTTCCTCCACCAGTTGGCATAATCGCAAGAGTATCTTTTCCGGAGAGAATACAATTAATAATATTTTCCTGATTGGGTCTGAATTTTTCAAATCCAAAATTTTCCTTTAGTTTGGCGTGTAAAATTTCTGTTGACATTTGGCGTATATTTTAGAAACATAAATCTAATAAAAAAAGGAACTCGAAATTGAGTCCCTTTTATTTTTTTATAAACTTATAGAATTAATCTTCGTCTTCATCATCGTCATCATCGGCAATATCTTTGTCATCACCATCTTCATCATCGTCGTCACCATCAACATCTGGTTTATCTAAATTCTCTTCTTCGTCATCATCATCATCTGCATCTTCAACATCCAATTCTAAACCGCTGATTGGTTCTACAACATCATCAATTTCATCATCATCTTCATAATTACCAATTCTATCAGCAAGTTTAGTACTTACTTTTACTAAATAGATAGTATCTTCAGTTCTAACTTCAACAGCTTCGATCAATTCATTTTTGGCATTTCTAAAGCGAATGATATCTGAATCATCATATCCATCAGGGAATTTTTCAACCAAAAGATTTAAAATTTCGTTGGTCAATTTGGCGTAATCAACTATTACTCTTTTCATGTGTAGCTAATATTTTTTTTTATTGGAACATGGTATCGACAGATTTTCATTTGTCTTTGCGACAAGTTCTTATCGTGACGATTTCATAAATAATTATTATAGATCTAACAAATATGCGAAAATTAGAGGAGCCACAATAGTAGCATCAGATTCAATAATGAACTTAGGAGTGTTAATATCTAACTTACCCCATGTAATTTTTTCATTCGGAACTGCACCGGAATAAGAACCATAGCTAGTTGTAGAATCTGAGATTTGGCAAAAATAACTCCAAAACGGAATATCGTGCATCTCCATATCTTGGTATAACATTGGAACAACACAAATTGGAAAATCCCCAGCGATACCTCCACCAATTTGGAAGAAACCAATACCATTGGAACTATTTTTTGGATACCAATCTGCAAGAAACGTCATGTACTCAATACCCGATTTCATGGTCGATGCTTTCAAATCACCCTTGATAACATAGGATGCGAAAATATTTCCCATCGTACTATCTTCCCAACCAGGAACAATAATAGGTAAATTTTTCTCTGCAGCCGCATACATCCAGCTATCTTTCAAGTCGATTTCGTAATATTCCTCCAATACTCCTGAAAGCAACATTTTGTACATGAATTCATGAGGAAAATATCTTTCCCCCTTATCATCGGCATCTTTCCAAATTTTGTAGATATGTTTTTGTAGACGACGAAATGCTTCATGCTCAGGAATACAAGTATCTGTAACTCTATTCAAGCCTCTTTCCAACAAAGCCCATTCATCTTGAGGGGTTAAATCACGATAGTTGGGAACTCTTTCATAGTGAGAATGTGCTACCAAATTCATAATATCTTCTTCAAGATTTGCTCCTGTGCAAGAAATAATTTGAACTTTATCTTGACGGATTATTTCGGCAAAAATCTTTCCAATTTCAGCGGTACTCATTGCACCAGCCATACTTACCATCATTTTTGCACCATTTGCCAATTGCTGTTCATAAGCTTTTGCAGCGTCAACTAAGGATGCAGAATTGAAATGCAGATAATGCTTTTCAATAAACTGACTGATTGGTCCTTTACTCATATTCTTTTCTTTTCTTTTTTGTTTTATGTTAAAGAGGTTATTTGAGATTGGATATTACAAATAAAACGAATTTATAAATATTATATTCCCTAGATCTCAATTTTTTATTTATATAACCTAATATTTTATTATTTATTATAACCCAATATTTTTAATACATCTTCAGCTGTTTGTTGCTCAGAAAATACTTCGGTTGCCAATATTCCATTCTCATCACGATCAATCAAAATGTGTTTTGGCTGTGGTATCAAGCAGTGTTGCAATCCCCCAAAACCACCAATGGTTTCCTGATAAGCTCCTGTGTTGAAAAAACCTAAATATAATGGTTTTTCCTTATTGTATTTTGGCAAATAGATGGCATTCATATTTTGCTCAGAGTTGTAATAATCATCACTATCACAGGTCATTCCGCCTAATAAAACTCTTTCATAAGTTTCATTCCATCGGTTAATAGCCAACATGATGAAACGCTTGTTTATTGCCCAAGTATCTGGTAAGGTAGTAATAAAAGAGGAATCAATCATGTTCCATTTTTCTCTGTCATTTTGTTGCTTTTGATACAAAACCTGATAGATTGCACCTCCACTTTCACCAACAGTAAACGAGCCAAACTCTGTAAAAATATTTGGGACATCAACTTCTGCCTCGTCACAGGCAATTTTAATCTGATTGATAATTTCGTCAATCATATATTGGTAATCATATTCGAAAGCCAATGAATTTTTGATTGGAAAACCACCACCAATATTCAAGCCATCGAGAGTAGGGCATTCCTTTTTCAAGGCAACATAAACCTTGATACATTTTACAAGCTCATTCCAATAATAAGCATTGTCATTGATACCAGTATTAATAAAAAAGTGCAACATTTTAAGTTCCAAATTTTTATTCTCTTTTACTTCTTTCTTGTAAAATGGAACAATATTTTTATACCCAATTCCTAATCGAGACGTATAAAACTCAAATTTAGGTTCCTCTTCGGCAGCAATTCTAATTCCTATTTTAAATTTACCATTGATTTGCTCTTGCAACAAATCTAACTCCTCATAATTGTCAATAATTGGAATAGTATTTTTATGTCCATTATTGATTAATCGCGCGATATTTTCAATGTATTGGTCTCTTTTAAAACCATTACAAATGATGTATGTACTCTTATTTATTTTTCCTTTTTCTAATAAATTCTCAACGATATTAATATCAAAGGCCGATGATGTTTCAACATGGATGTTGTTTTTGAAAGCCTCATTCATAACATATTCAAAATGAGAACTTTTAGTACAGTAGCAATAAAAATATTTAGCCTCATATTTATTTTTTTCCATCGACTTACGAAACCAGCTTTTGGCTTTGTTGATGTTATTGGAAATTTGAGGCAGATAGGTGAACTTTAAGGGTGTACCATATTGTTCTACCAATTTCATTAAATCGATATTATGAAACTGAAGATTGTCCTTGTTTAATTTGAATTCTTCCTGTGGAAAGTAATACGTTTGATTTATTAAGTCAGAATATTTTGTATTCATTTGTTCTTTAGAGTTTTATATATTAATTGTATTAAAAAATAGAATTAATATAAAATCAAACTCTTATATTGGCATAGATTAGCTGAAGCTCTTCATAATCTGCCTTAAAATATTGAAATACATCAAAACTAAAATTCCCTTTTATACCATAAAACCGTTTCAATATGCTTAAAAAAGCTCTATTGTTTCTGTTTCGTTTAGTTGAAAACATTTTGGTATTTTTACTTTTATTCATTGGGACAAATGTAAAAAATAATATAAACGTAAAGCAATCCTTTTTATTAAAAAATAGCTAAGATTTATAATCTTGAAAAGCGTTTAGAATTAATTCGTTTTCAACAGATTGATTGATTTTTATTTTTCCGATACCTTCAATTAACGCAAATTGTATCATTCCATATTCATTTTTCTTGTCATGAATCAGTAATTCCAAGATTGGATGTATATCATTTTCTTCAAAAACAATATCATCATATATGGATTTCAGAGTCAATTTTATTTGCTGATATTCCTCTTCGGTAATTAGATTTTTATGCAACGAAATATAGCTTTCCAGAATCATTCCTGCCGCAATTGCTTCACCGTGCAATAAGGTAATCTTATTCTCATTTTCTAGAAAATAACTTTCAATGGCATGGCCAAGTGTATGTCCAAAATTTAGTGATTTTCGAATGTTTTTTTCGGTAGGATCTTGCATTACGATAATATTCTTGATTTCAACCGAACGATGAATCAAAGAATCCAATTGATCAAAGTCAATCTCTTTTATATCCAAAAAAGATTCCCAATATGCCTTATCGAATATCAAACCGTGTTTCAACATTTCGGCAAGACCGGATCTCATTTCATTTTGAGGGACAGTTTCAAGATATGCAGTATCTACCAAAACCATTTTTGGAGTATTGATTACACCGATTTGGTTTTTTAAATTCCCTAAGTCAACTCCGTTTTTCCCACCAACAGAAGCATCTACCATCGATAATAAAGTAGTTGGGATATGGATAAAGTCAACACCTCTTTTAAAAGTAGAAGCTACAAAGCCCCCCAAGTCGGTCACGACGCCACCTCCAATATTAATAACCAAAGCTTTCCTATCCGCTCCAAGTTCTGTTAGAACATTCCAGATTTCGATACAGGTTTCTATATTTTTATTGATTTCTCCTGCTTCAAATTCAATGATTTCTATCGTTAAATCTGTTTCCAATAAAGGTAAAAACTTAGGCAAGCAATGTTCATTGGTATTACTATCTACAATGATAAACAGATTGGAATATTTGTTCTCTTTTAAGTGTTGATTTAGTCTCTCATACCCAGTTTCATTAAAATGAACGGGGTAATTATTAGCTTGAATGGATTGCATCATTTTATTTTAATTGAAACCGCAAAATAAGGCAAATTTTGCTAATAATAATGACTTACTCTCTTTATATTTGCAAAAAAAATATAACAAAATATGGATAATATTTTCAATAACTCACAAATTGCGTTTGCTTTGAAAAGCGATACTGAGCTTGAAAGAGCTTATTTTCTTTTCAAATTAATTAATAGCCAACCTTTGGTACGCATAGGAACTGCGGTTACTAATTTTGCTATAAAAGCAAATCTTCCAGTTGAAAATTTAATTAGGGCTACCGTTTTTGATCATTTTTGTGGAGGAGTAAATGAAGATGATTGTTTGACAGTAGTTGATAAAATGTTTACCAAGGGAGTTTCATCGGTTTTAGATTATTCCGTTGAAGGCAAAGAGGAAGAAAATCAATTTGATGCAGCTCTCGAAATGACCTTAAAAACCATTGAGTTTGCCAAGGAACGTCTAGCAATTCCCTTTGCAGTATTCAAGCCAACAGGTTTGGGTCGATTGGATTTATATGAAAAAGTAGGAGAGAAGCAAACATTAACTTCTGACGAACAAGCTGAATGGAATAGAGTAGTGGCACGTTTTGACCATGTATGCAGTGAAGCCCATAAAAAAAATGTAGCCTTATTGATTGATGCCGAAGAAAGCTGGATGCAGGATGCGGCTGATGATTTGGTTACCGAAATGATGCGTAAATACAACAAGGAAAAGGTGATTGTATTTAATACGTTGCAAATGTATCGTTGGGATCGTTTGGATTATTTAAAAAAATTACACGAACAAGCGAAAATTGAAGGTTTCTTCATTGGAATGAAATTGGTGCGTGGTGCTTATATGGAAAAGGAAAATCTTCGTGCTGAAGAAAAAGGATATCCTACACCTATATGCGCATCCAAGGAAGCATCGGATATCAACTATGATGCTGCAGTTTTATATATGGTAGAACATTTAGATACTATGTCAATTTTTGCAGGAACACATAACGAAGAGAGTACTTATAAATTAATGGAAATCATGAAAGCCAAAGGTATCCCTTCTAATGATAACAGAATTTGGTTCGGGCAATTGTACGGAATGAGCGACAACATCAGTTATAATTTGGCAGCCAATGGTTATAACATTGCTAAATACTTACCTTTTGGCCCTGTTAAAGATGTGATGCCGTACCTGATTCGACGTGCGGAAGAAAATACATCTGTAGCGGGTCAAACCAGTCGTGAGCTGGCAATGATCAAAGCTGAGCGTAACAGGAGAAAAGGAAAATAATATCAAAAAATCACATAACAAACTGATTGTTATAATATTGAAAAGCTTAGATCTAGTTGATTTAAGCTTTTTTTTTATAAATTATTATACTTTAAATTGTCATACACTTACCTGAAATGCAAACAGGATAGTTTTTTTTTAGATTTCTATAAATTTGTATAAAACAAAACTTCCTCTAAAATATCCCTGCATAATTAACAAACCAACTATATAATGAAAAAATGTATCTTGTTTACCTCAGTAATTCTTTCACTTATTTTTTACTCTTTCAAAATTGATTCACCCAAGGTAACTCAAAAAGAAACTATTGTTAAGGCTCCTTTTGGAATAACTAAAATAAAGACACCTGACTTTAGCAAATGTGCCACGTTTTTAATCACTGATTTTGGTGCTGTCAAGGGGGACAAAGACAAAACAACCCAAGCCATTTTAAAAGCTATCGATCTGGCCAACAAGGCAGGAGGAGGAAATGTCATTATCCCAGAAGGAGAATGGCTTACGGGAAAAATTCACTTTAAAAGTAATGTTAATCTACATTTAAAAAAAGGAGCCCTATTGCTCTTTTCTGATGATCCAAATGATTATTTACCTGCCGTACATTCAACTTGGGAAGGATTGGAATGTTACAATTATTCACCACTAATTTATGCGTACAAATGTGAAAATATCGCTATTACAGGAGAAGGTGGTATTAAGGCGAAAATGGATTTTTGGCAAAAATGGGCTGGTCGACCTAAAGGACACATGGAAAGCCTAAAAAGATTATATAATTTATCTGGGGCGAATGTTCCTGTTGAACAACGAATCATGGTTAATGATACTGCCAATCTTCGTCCACAGTTTATCCAATTCAACAGAAGTAAAAATATCCTCCTTGACGGATTTTCAATCACCAACAGTCCGTTTTGGACAGTTCACATGTATCTTTCCAAGGATATTATTGTTCGAAATCTAAACATCTACGCTCACGGACATAACAATGATGGTTTTGATCCTGAAATGAGCCAAAATATCTTGGTCGAAAATGTAATATTTGACCAAGGAGATGACGCCATTGCAGCAAAATCAGGCAGAAATCCAGAAGGATGGCGTTCGAAAACTCCAACAAAAAACTTGATTATTCGAAATTGCACTATTAAAAATGGACATCAATTATTGGCTGTGGGAAGTGAATTATCGGGAGGAATAGAGAATGTTCTTATTGATAATTGCGAGGTATTGGACGGAGCAAAAATGTATCATTTGGTATTCATTAAAACCAATGAACGCATGGGAGGATATGCAAAGAATATATATGTTCAAAATATCAAAGGAAGCAAAATGGATCTTGGAATACTAGGCATAGATACCGATGTTTTGTACCAATGGAAAAATTTGGTCCCAACAGTGGAGCGTCGTCTGACTCCAATTTCTGATATTTACCTAACGAATGTCAAGTCCAAAAGTGTAAAATTTGTTTCGAAAATCAAGGGAGAAAAGGAATTGCCTATAAAAAATATTTTCCTTAAAAATGTAACTGCAGATACTATTCTAGGTAACGAAAAAAACATACATGAAAATGTAGTTAACTTTAATGCCAATTAGACATAATCTAGTTTTTTTGCTTAATTCTCTATTGATAGATCTCAAAATAATTTGTTCATGTTTCTAAAAAATAATACAAAATCAATATTTGCGATAGTATTTTTAAGTTTTTTTACATTGGCTATAGCCCAAAAAGAACGTAATGATGCTATTTATTCTGGAGTTCCATGGTTCGACAACAATGGAAATGTAGTGAGTGCGCATGGAGCTAATGTTGTAAAGGATAATGGGAAATATTATCTTTTTGGCGAATATAAAAGCGATACAGTTATTGATTTTACAGGCTTCAGTTGTTATTCATCCGAAGATTTATACAATTGGAAATTTGAAAAAATAGTACTACCTGTTCAAGAATCGGGAAAATTGGGTCCAAACCGCATTGGTGAAAGACCAAAAGTGATGAAATGTCCCAAAACAGGTGAATACATAATGTACATGCACACGGATGATCTTAAGTACAAAGACCAATGTGTAGGTTATGCTACATCAAAAACCATTAATGGTATTTATACTTTTCAAGGACCAATATTATTCAATGGAGCGCCAATAAAAAAATGGGATATGGGCACTTTTCAAGATACTGACGGAACTGGTTACATTATTACACATTCGGGAAATTTGTACAAACTGAGCGATGATTATAAAAGTGTTACCGAACAAATAGTTAAGGATATGACTGGACAATGTGAAGCTCCGGTTATTTTCAAGAAAGACAACACTTATTTTTGGTTAGGTTCCGGTTTGACTTCATGGGAACGGAATGACAATTATTATTTTACAGCGACTTCTTTGTCAGGACCTTGGAAATCACAAGGGAGTTTTGTTCCAAAAAATTCACTTACATGGAATTCCCAAACCACATTTGTTCTTCCTATTGCTGGTTCCAATGACACTACTTATCTATTTATGGGTGATCGTTGGGCATTTCCTTATCAAAAATCGGCAGCAACTTATGTATGGCAACCATTAACGGTAAAAAATGATTCGCTTTTTTTGTCCGATTATAAAGAAAATTGGCAAATTAATCGCAGTACTGGTAAATGGTCAGCCGTAAAATTGAAAGGAGAAACAATACAAAATTCAGACATCAAAAGAATAAAATATTCTGAAAACTGGAAAACACAAACGGATTCTTTTTCGGATACAAATTCTGATGTGAAAGGAGCGTTCTTTTCGGTAAAGTTTAGTGGTTCTCAAATTGGTTTCTATGGAGTGGCTCGTCCAAATGGTGGTTATGCCCAAGTTGAAATCAAGGATTCCAAAGGAAAAACAATTCATTCCAATCAAATCGAAATGTATTGCAAATACGCTGAATCTTCATTGAAATACTTAAGTCCAATTTTGAAAAAAGGGAATTATGAACTAATTGTAACAGTTTTGGGCAAACATGGTAATTGGTATAAAAAAGATGGAACCAAATTTGGTAGTACCGGAGACTTGGTTTCTGTTAATCAGGTAATAGTCAAAAACTGATTTTTGAAAAGTCATAAAAAAAGCTGAAAGCCCAGTTACTTTCAGCTTTTTTTGTGTTTTATGAATTGCTAAATTGCAAATTACTCAAGTTTTTGTATAATCCATTTTCCAGATTAATTAATTCCTGATGCGTTCCCTGCTCGCTGATTTTTCCGTTATCCAACACTAAAATTTGGTCAGCACTACGAATGGTAGAAAGACGATGAGCAATAATAATGCTCGTTCTTCCTTCCATCAAAATTTCCAATGCTTCCTGTACTAATTTTTCACTTTCACTATCCAATGAAGAAGTAGCTTCGTCCAAAATTAATATGGAAGGATTTTTTAACAAAGCTCGCGCAATAGCAATACGTTGTCTTTGACCTCCAGAAAGCTTGATTCCTCTTTCACCAACAATAGTGTCAAACTTCTCTGGAAAACTTTCTATAAAGTTATAAGCATTCGCTTGTTTTGCCACCATAATAATTTCGTCTTCAGTGGCGTTAGGCTTTCCATAAGCAATATTTTCCTTTATAGTCCCTCCAAACAGAATCACGTCTTGCGGAACGATACTCATATTGCCACGGAGATTTTCTAAATCATATTCGTAGATATTTTTTCCATCAATTAGAATTTCGCCACTTTCGATATCATAAAAACGCAATAATAAAGAGGCAATTGTCGATTTCCCCATACCGCTTGGACCAACCAACGCTATTTTTTGACCAAATTTAGCCGTGAAATTGATGTCTTTCAAAACTTTAACTTCTCTTCTGGAAGGGTAACTAAAAGCAACGTTATTAAAAGTAACATCTCCCTTAATTTTATCAATTGAAGGAACATGCACGCTAGAATTGATTTTTTCCGGTACTTCATCCAATAATTCAAAAACCCTTTCAGTAGCACCAATTGCTTTTTGCATTTGAGCATATAATTCGGCAATACCACCTGATGAAGCTCCAACATAACTGGAATATAATATAAAGGTAAACAACTGTCCTACAGTGATTTCACCAGCAATACTCAATTGTACACCGTACCAAACGACACCTACAATTGTTCCAAACAAACAAATAATAATAAAGGACGCAAAATAGCCTCTGAATTGTCCGCCTTTGATTCCGATTTTAACAACCTCTTTAATCCTTTCTTTGTAACGGGCTATTTCGTACCATTCATTGGCGAAAGCCTTAACAATACTAATTCCCTGCATCGTTTCTTCGACCACCACCTGACTTTCGGCAACCTGATCCTGTACTTTTTTAGAATATTTTCGAATGAAGCGACCAAAAACTACAGCAATAACACCAACCAAAGGCACTACCGAAACCATCATAATTGTCAGTTTGATATTGATACTTGCCAACATTGCAAAACTTCCTATAATCAATATAAACTGTCTTAAGAATTCAGCAATTGTAGAAGTTAATGTATCCTGAATTTGAGTGATATCATTACTTATCCGGCTATTTAATTCTCCAACCCGCTTTTGAGAGAAGAACGACATTGGTAATTTAACCAAATTGGTATATAAAGCCAATCGGACATTTGCCAAAGTGTTTTCGGTAAAATTGACAAATAATGAAAGTCTGAAAAAAGAAAATAAGGATTGCAGTAATAGAACCAATCCTAAACCTAGAGCAATTTTATTGGCTAAAGATGCATCTTTTTTATTTACACAGTCCACCAGCATTCCCATAAACTTAGGAAAGGCCAAGGCAGTAACACTAGTTAGAAGTAAAAAAAGTAATCCCAAATAAAATTTCCATTTGTGAGTATCGGCATATTTGAAAATCAGAATAGCTTTTTGCAGTGAAGTTGCAGTAATTTTTGATTTGGGTAAATCATTTTCTTGGAATCTTGCCATTATATTTGTTTTATTATACAAATGTAAGGTTATATAGGGATGATAACCAAAAATAATAACGGGTTTCAGTTTTAAATAAAATACTGTTAATGAGATATTAAAAAATAAATCGTTGTTTTTTATTTATTTTTTTTCAAATTTTGCTTGCAATTACGAGTTCTAGTTGTATATTTGCACACGCAATCACGAAATGATAGCGACCTAGTAAAATAGGGCGATTAGCTCAGCTGGTTCAGAGCACCTCGTTTACACCGAGGGGGTCGGGGGTTCGAACCCCTCATCGCCCACCAAGAAAGAGGCTGTCCGAAAAGGGCAGCCTTTTTTATGCGGCAAATTTTAGGAATTGATTTTTCGTTGGTTGATTTATGAAAAAATATGGATCAAGTTCAAAAGTTGGGGACTAGGCAAATAATTTAGGATCAAGTTCAAAAGTTGGGGATTAGGCAAATAATTTAGTTAATCGAAATAAGAAGAAATCGACTTTTCTGACTCCTCTGAATTGATTTCTGAATGCTTTTATTTTAGCATTAAAAGATTCTGCACCTGCATTTGTACTTCTATTGTTGA
>Ga0308157_10000867_pt1 | contig 79386 bp, 79 predicted proteins | sample PhyBR1_FD_201035 | JGI IMG/M metagenome (GOLD analysis project Ga0308157, IMG submission 201035) | Phyllosphere microbial communities from UC Gill Tract Community Farm, Albany, California, United States - DLSLB.R1 | ecosystem: Host-associated > Plants > Phyllosphere > Unclassified | place: USA...
TCGCGATGCGGCTGTCAGCCCGACAAATTGAACCTGCAAACACAATAGCTTGGTCGCTGTGGCGAAGAACACATCAAGCGTTCGCACGGAGAGCCCATATCAAACAAAAGGAGCGACAACTGTAGAACTACGCGCAGGAAAGAGTTTTGCGACCAATACGCGCGCACGCGCACGCGCGCGAGGACGATTGATTTAATATCAAAGTTTATCAAACGGCCAACCGAGCGAAAAAGTAGGGGCCACGGTAGGGGCTGGAGAATAATTATTCTCGCTAAGTACTTGTAAAATATTGTTTTTATTGAATTAAATGGTGCGGGTGGTCCGAACCAGACATCGACTGAAGAGTCGGCGTTGATGACAATGTCTTTCTTGTCGCTGCCGATGCTCGGAAATTGTTGGTCCGTCTGCAGCATCGACCGTGTCTGGTTGTCGTACACAACGAACGACCAGAATTCCTTTGCCGGAATGTTCGGCGGCAGGTGTATCTTGTAGGTCTTGCCGCCATCGAACGGCTTGCCGTGCTTGTCAGTCGTGGCGCCGGCGTATTGCGAACCGATACCGACGCGCTTTATCGCCATCGCGGGTGTGACACCCGTCGCGTAGTAGTGGAACAGGACGCGGGCATCCAGATAACGGACGCCGGGCTGGAGAAGAAACTCGTAGTTGCCGCCGACAAAGCCGGTGAACCAGGCACTGTCGGGATAATAATAGGCGTCCTTCATGCGGGACTTGAAGGTGATTGTGCGCGCCGTAGCATTGCCGACTGCCACGGCTTCAGTCAGGATATTCTTCATCCGTTCGTCCGGTGCGAAAGGTTTGCCTTTTGCAATGCCGATGGCGGCGAGCTGCCCCAGCACTTCCGGGTGGTAGGCCCCGTTTGGCTCGTATTGGACGATGTTGTTCACTTCCTCATAGAAGTGAAAATCATTGGCATGGATGGTGTTGAACTCCTTGCCCGAGACATTGACGATTTTCATCGGCGGCGGATTGCTGGCCTCCGACAGGGGATAGACCTTGGCGAACTTCCTGGTGTTTCCGACCGCGGTCGCGGTGCTGCCATTGTCGAGGAAGCCGCGCCAGAAGAAGAGATTTCCGTAGGTCGACGTCCGCAACACAAAATAGCCTTCGGGAATCTCGCCTTCATAGCCTGGTGGCAAAAGCAGGTACTTTCCACCCTTGCCCTTGTCCGGACCGGCATTGCCGACATCGCCGACGTATTCGAACCAGTGGTTGTCGATCATGCCCAGGATGTTGGGCGGCGTCTCGATGACCAGCGGACCAGCCTTCGTGTCCAGCCACATCAGATTGTAGATGCTCTCGGTGTTTCCGGTAAGGAACAGCGAATGTGAGTCCATGAGGCTTTCAAAGATCAGGATGGTCTGATTGTTGTCGGCTCCCTGGCTTGCCAATCCCACCCGCATGGCTTCGACGGAAGCGCCGGGCATGGCATTAAGAAAGACATCGACGCCGCGCATGAAATCGAGATTGTCGTAAATCTTCTCCGAGGTGGCGTCGTCCGGGAAGCCGTCGAAGAAGTTTAGTTTGCCAATCCTGGTGTCTACACGCTCCGGTGTGACGATCGACGCTGGTATAGGCGTCGTCATCTTCGTCCTGGGTGCAGTTTGCCCGTACGCGGCTCCGGCAAGAAGCGCTAACGCCGGGGCCACTCCAAGCAGGGTTTTCGTAGATAAAATCATCATGTGGTTCCTTCACTAAGGTCCGATTTTGCGAGGGCGGTAACGTACGTTGTGAATATTCGTGGCGCTTCCGGTGCGCGAAGAGAAGTATGTTACAGTTGCACGAGCTGTAGGATGCGGCGTTAAAGCAGCGCTGCCGAGTTTCGGCTAGAACTTCACCGCCAGTCGCGTGAAGGTGCCGTGTTGGGTGGCTTCATAGCGGAAGCCGCCGTCCGTGTAGTCGGTGTAGAGCGCCTTGTAGCCGAAAGACGAAGCGATCGTGTCCGTCCAGTTGTAGCCGACCGTCGTGGTACCCTGAAGCGTGATATCCGAGGAGACGCCGAAGCCGCCGACATCTGCCATGACGTCCACGAACCATTTATTGTTGATGTCATAGTGCATAGTAAAACCGACAATCGGATCGACCCAGCTTTGCGAACCACTGCGGTCGACCGCCGGGAAGAACGCGGGATCGATGCTGAGTTTCACCTCATTGTGCTGGTACCGAAGGCCGCCGGTCGCGTAGAGCTGCATATTCTCGACGGTAAGAGGCAGCTCGTAACCAACAAGGGCCGTCGCGACGATCTGTTTCTGCTCGAAGTGAGCGGTTCCACCCAATGGACCGACATCGGCTTCGGTTGAAATCTTGGCCCACATGGCATCCGTGTAGAGAAGCCAGCTGTCACCGACCGCTTGAAACGATCCGGCGAACACGCCGTCGAGGTCCTCAAACACGTCCAGAGGCGAGACGTCGACAGCTGCGGCGGGAAGGTCACGCAAACCGATGTTGCCATTCAACCCCGCCAGCCAGCCGTCGAGCGTGATCTGGTATTTCCAGCCGGTATTGACGACAGCCGATACCGGCTCCGAAGCGTCGGCTGCGCCCGCACGTGCCACAGCGAGAGCCAATGCCAGCCCGCAATAGGCAATTTTCATTTCAATCATCCGAGCCGTCTCCCCGTCTCACAGGCTCCGACAATTGCCAGAGTTATTCCCGCCATCACCCTATCCGATAAAACCGAAAACTTCCGTATGTTACCGTATCATCGGTCCCCTCGGACTATTGGCGCGACCACTTCTGCGACTCGCAGACCACCTTCATCACGCAGCCCTTGAGGGTGACCGTGTCGCCGGAGACACTGATGGTTCCGTTGTAGGTCTTCTTCGCATGGGGATCAGTAATCTTGCCGGAATAGCTGCCACCGCCTCCTTCGAACGCGCCGATCTTCTCGCCCGCATGCTTGCCGCTCTTGAGCGTTATACAAAATCCGCTGCCGCACGGCTGGATCGCGGCGGTGTCACCAAGCGTCGTCTTCCAGTTTCCGACAATCGGCTCGGCTGCGCTCGCAAGTCCGGTCGACATCAAAAGCGCGGTGATAGAGATCAGAATGGATTTCATAGCTACGTCCTCGCATGGCTGGCCCGCCAAAGGACCGATAGCCGAATGGATCACACGTACGCTGCCGACCGCAAGAAACCCGTCGTATGTTACTGTATCCTACATGGTGTCGGCCGGATTTTGTGTCATCTTCATGATGACTACGCGGATGTGCGAGAGCCCTCACGTCGCCGGGCCGGGAGCCGATGGAATGGAAAACTACACGGAGTTCGCCAAGCGCAAGTTTCCCGAGCAGGCGCTTGAAATCGAAGCGCTTGCCTCGAGAAATGAAAGCTTCCGAGAACTGTGCAACGACTTTTCCATCGCCGACCAGCTCGTACGGGAATGGGAGTCGTCGACGGCTCCGGAGCGAGACGAACGCCATGCCGAGGCGCTCGAACTCATGGATGGCCTCGGCAAGGAGATCCACATCATGCTTGACCTCGCCAGGGTCGTGCCATTCCCTCCCGCGAGATGAACGCGCGATCTCCGCATCATCGCGGCACTGCGGCGGCCTCTAGAAAGAAATTACATGGCTCGACTGATGGCGACCATTCTCATCTCCACGTTCGACTGATCGTGGGAAGCCATCGACACGTCGATGCCGCTATGCCGTAACCTACAGTAACATACGGAGGAAATGGCGTTGGTCGAGGTAAAGTGCGCCTTGTCAGAAATCCGCGAGGAGCAGTTTCACCACGCCCTCAGCCAGGGACGGAACTCATGAACCTCTACAAGCTCATTCAGCATTTTCAGAAACTCGCGACGGCCACGGTCCTACTGACGATGGTGGCCGCACCAATGCTCGCTCCGGCCCAGGCCGAAACCCGTCGTGGGGTGGCTGGCTGCGGAGCCAGAGGATGTGCGGCCGTTGGCAGTCGCGGCGCTGCCGTAGTCCGTCGCCCGCCCGTCATGAGCGGCGTCGTCATCGTCAACCCTCGCCGTTATTGGCCTGCGGGTGGTGCGATTGCGGCGGGAGCTGCCATCGGCTTCATAGCAGGCGCGGCGGCGGCATCGGTTGCTGGGACACCGCCTCAGTCAGGCATGTGTTGGTATTATACCGACAGCACCAAAAAGACGGGTTTCTGGGACGTCTGTCCGCGATAACACGCGAACAGCATAACTGTCTGTCGCATTGATAGCTACGGTCTTCATTCGGAACGCTTGATTGCGCATCGATGTGAGAATGCTAATGGGGATGACTTGCTTGTGTAACGCGTCGACTGCCGGACATATCCGGCGACTTCTTCCATGCCTTGTGCTTGTCGTACTCGCTGCTTGCGGCGGACACCCGAAAGACGTACTGAGCCCCGTTGCGGACACCGTGCCAGAGTCCAGCCGCGTCGACATGCTGATCGCGACGACGCGCGCCCGATCGACCGTCCCCGGCGAGATGTTCACGGGTGAACGCGCCCGAACGCCCTCCTTCGCACAGATGAGAGTCTCACTGCCCAAAGTCCGCAAGGAAGGCGACGTCGCCTGGCCAAAGAAGCTGCCTTCAAATCCGGAAACCGACTTCGCCACCCTGAAGGCCGACGAACTCAGCCTTGATGGCGCGAAAGGCTGGCTGAACGCCTCGGTTAGAAGAAACCCCGACCAAAGCGTCCTGGTCTTCATCCACGGCTTCAACAACCGCTTCGAAGACAGCGTCTACCGGTTCGCCCAGATCGTCTACGATTCCAATGTCCGCAGCACGCCGATCCTTGTGACATGGCCATCGCGCGGCAGCCTGCTGGCCTACGGTTATGACCGCGAGAGCACCAACTACACCCGCAACGCCCTTGAAACGCTCTTCCAGTATCTCGCTAAAGACAAAGAGGTAAAGGAAGTCAACGTGCTGGCCCACTCAATGGGCAACTGGCTGGCACTAGAGGCGCTCCGCCAGATGGCAATTCGCAATGACGGTCTTCCGGCGAAGTTCAAGAACGTCATGCTCGCCGCTCCCGATGTCGACATCGATGTCTTCCGCTCGCAGATCGAGGATATGGGCGACCCGCATCCGAAGTTCACCCTGTTCGTCTCGAGTGACGATAAGGCGCTCGCATTCTCACGGCGGGTTTGGGGCGATATCCCGCGATTGGGGTCTATCGATCCCGAAAGCGCGCCCTACAAGGCTGAACTTGCCGACTACAAGATTTCTGTCATCGATCTGACGAGGATCAAGGTCAGCGACAATCTCAATCACAGCAAGTTCGCCGAATCCCCGGAAGTCGTCCAGCTCATCGGCGCACGGCTATCCCAAGGGCAGACGCTCACCGACAGCCGGGTTGGTCTTGGCGACACCATCCTGGCCGGAACAACTGGTGTGGCGGCCGCCGCCGGCAGTGCAGCGGGGCTGGTTCTTACGGCTCCAGTCGCCGTGCTTGACGCAGATACGCGGGGGAATTACGCCGATCATGTTGGCGGCCTGACCGGACAAGGCAGCGGAAGACAAAAGATTGCGGTCAAGAACTGCGCAGCAACGCCGACCGACCCGGCATGCAGGAAGCAGCGATAGCAGGAGGCGCCAGCATGAGTTCTATCATCCTTGGCCCGCTCGTCTGCATCTGCATGTTCCGAATGATCGCTGATCATCGGCAGTCTTGTCCGTAACCGCCTCCCAGACCATCACCTGGACGCCGAATCAAAGGACGTGATGCGCCTGTCGACGACAGTCGTCTGCACGTTGTTTGCCCTTGCCCTCGAGCAGCGGATTGATCGGCAAACAGTGTTCACAACAACGTCGAAGCCTAGTTGCGGACCTCCGCTGCCCGCTTGGGGGCTACCCTGCACTGCATGCAGCTCCTTTCGCGGACTGGCTGGCGGCTGGTGGCAGAGGGTCGACTCATCAGGCTTTCCGCGGCAGCCGGTTTAAGACCGAGCACGCAGCACGACGAGCGAACTTCGCTTTCCTTCACTAAGTTGTAGAGATCACGTCGACCGTCGTACCGTGATATCCATGTCCTTGAGACGGAGGGAGGGGCCTAATCCGCGTCTTCTATGAAACCCGCTTTACACCGGGCGGCTGCCATGTCCCTCCACCCGCCGGCAAGATGGACGGTGGCGTAGTCTTCGGCCAATACAGCCGCATCACGAGATAGATTTTACCATCCGGGGCAGGAAGCCAATTTGCCTCCTTGTCTGCACCGGGGCTGTCTTTCTGGACGTACAGCGTCAGCGAGCCGTCCACGTCCTTCTTCATCGCCGAAACCATCGGAGAGTTGATGAGGTAGCGGTTGATCGGATTCTTGACGAGGAGCTGGCTTTTACCGTCGTACATGGTCACGGACCAAAACGAATGCACCGGCGGCAACTGGCCGGGTGCGAAGGTGATGGTATACTTGTGCTTGCTACCATCCAGCGGTTCCCCGCTTACATCCGTTCTGGTGAAGGGATACATTGCTTCCGCGGCATCGTTGCCATAGAGGCCGGCCTTGGCAGCCCCCGCCCGCATCAGCCAATCGCCATTGTAGAAGGCCTCGTCACCAAGAAGCGCGCTGACGTTCCAGCCGTTGATCGGCTTGTTGCCACTGGCCAGCCATTTATTAATTTTATCGTCACCCTGCTTCATGCCTATCAGCAATTCGGCTTTGTGTTCGAGCGACAGATCCTTGAACGCGAGTGTCTTGCCAGGACCGATGCCGATCTTTGCAAGCTTGGTACGGATTGCTTCGTCCCTTGGTGTCTCCGGGACGAACTGCAGTGCCACGTCGAGATATTTGAAGAAGTTCTCCTTGATACCGGCAGTTGTGGCGGGTGCGAAGTCGATTGTCGGAGCGGCAGACGGAGCCTTTTGTTCAAGGAAGGCCGAAAGCGGTTGCGCCTTGTAGCCGGACTGCACCTTTTTCACATTCGGCATATCTTCAGCGTTGATAAGCTGTGTCCGAAAGTTGGCGAATACGAACGGGGTGGACGATCGGAAGACCTGTTTGATGCGCTCCGGCTTCTCTCCCTTCCAGTCAGGGGCGACCACGAGATAGGACCCCGGTTCGTTACCCGTGGCACGCGAGCCGATATAGCCAAAGTTATAGGTGTTGCCGTCAACCAATTGAACCGAGTAGTAGCGGTCCTTTTCGACTGCGGGGACCGAGATGACCATTGGTTCAGTGCGCAAATCCAGCCAGAGGAACGAGTATGGCGTGTCGCTGTTCGGCGTGATGATCGCCGTATCATCGGGACTGGCGACCGTATGCATGTTATAAATCTCGTTAAAGGGCGCCTTGAACTGCCCGGAATTCCTGTCCACGGCGAACTCATGCATGACCGCATAGTTCATCACGAGCGGCAGGCCGTAGATGAAGCCTTCTTCGGCGATATTCCTGGCCTCCAGTAGTCTGGGCCATTCGGCATTGTCCTGTGCGACAGCCGTGGTGGACTTCGCCATCGTCGCGAAGAGTGCGGCCATCGCGGCTGAGCGAAGCAGATCGCGTTTTGTAAGCAATTGAATGTCCTTTCGGTTCACAGTGCGCTAGCCTGCGCAGTTAGCAGGATAAGTCAGGCGGCGGTCCACAATGATTGTACTGGACCCAAGTGCCGGATATGATCGCTCTCGATGTAGATGCGCGGTCGTTAGCGCCTATTTGGGAAACAGGAACGTCAACCCGAGACGGAAGCCGAGCCCTTCGGGACCGTTGTCTGGAGCGGCTGCCCAGTATCGAAGCCCCGCGGTTACACTGATTGGCTGCTTGTTCACCCTCACCAGCTTGGAAACTGTCAGATTGATGGGTACCGACCATTCCTTCGCCTTCCAGTCGAATGTGGATTCGGTGTTCAGCGCGAACGTCCATGCGGTTGGCGTTGTGTAAGAAAGAAAGGGCTGCACGAACGTGTTACTTATATCGTTGCGATCCTCGTTGCCCGCGAACGACCAGATATGGTTTGCCAGTGCGCCATAGGTCCAAGGGCCGTCCTGCTTTAGCGCGACAACTGTCGGCCCAGCGCCCCATTTCTCGCCACCAAGCAGATCGTCGGTTGTGGTCGGTATCAGGAAGACGGGACCTGCGCCCCAGATGAGACCGCCCTCGGTTGGTTTGGACGGCGACAGAAACAAACTTTGCACAACGTCGCCGAGACCGAACTGCGATCCGGATGGCCCGGCGATATCGTTCTGGTAGGTCAAGGGCAGGACGGTGCGGGAGATCAGGTTCCAGTCGGCGTTCAGTGAGATCGGAATCACGGGTTGGATGTTCAGCGTTGTCTTGTTACCATCAAGCGGGCCATAGCCGTGATCATGGTTCAACTGGAACGGAACGCTGATCAGCGACGCGATCGGGTTCGAAAGCTTCTTGGCGAGATCAGCGCTGGAATCCTGACCGTAGGCTGTCGATCCCATGCCAAGCGTCGCTGCGACGGCGAGCGTCAGAGCTGCCTTTCGGTGCCGGATGCGGGAAGATGCGGTTGTGGCCAATTCCACTATGCTCCGTCTGATGTCGAGGTTGACGGTGAACCAGTCTGGGCATCACCTCATGCGCCGGAGAATGACGGAAACCGCCGGGAAATAAACGTAAGTTACTGTAGCATACGGCCTTCAAAGGCCGTCTGAGGCGTTGGAAGTCCTGAACTCAGCTTCGACGTCCGTCACGCTTGGTACTGGCAGTCCGGCGCGTCGAAGCGCTTCAATTATACGGATACTGTCCTTCGGTGGCAGGTTTCTCTTCCGGTTTTCGGCCACGATGTTGGGCAGATAGTCAGGGCGCATTTTCATGAATACCTCGCCCTCGCGCTTCGCCTCTGCCAACAGCCCCGCCTCAGAGTAGATGACCGCCGCCACGCCGTGGAAGAGTGGAAACTTCTTCAGGTCGGCTTTGCGGATCAGCCGCACCGCTTTGTCATGATCCTCAAGCATGCAGGCGATCAGGGCACGCGTGCCGAAGTAATATCCCGCTCCGCCGGGGTTGAGTTTGATCGCACGATCCAGCAGTTCCGCGCCACGCTCCCATTGCCCCGAGAACGCGACGCGCGTTCCGAGCTCGCCGAGAAACTCCGTGTCGTTTGGATTGGTGGCGAGCGCCTCCTCGCCAACCTCGAATGCCTCCTTCGTCTCGTTGTTGAAGAACAGGGCCGCCATGAGCGCCTGAAGGGCGCGCGTGTTACCCGGCTCAAGCGAGACTGCCCGGCGTGCCGAACCGAGCGCGCGCTCCATCGCGGACCCCTTGTCACCCTGGGGATTGAACTCGAACCGGCCTTCGTCGAGTTGGATGATCGAGAGCATTGACCACGCCGTCGCGTAGGCAGTGAAACGGGTGACCGCGCGTTCCAAGCAGTCGCGGGCCGCCAGATGCGCTTCTGGGTTCAGCTCCTCGCGGTATGCGTAGAAGCGCAGCGTGCAGTCGTGGACGCCAACATCGTCTGGTGGCGGGTTGGCCGCCAATGATTTCGCGATGATGCCGTATGGCTGGGCGATCGCGGTCGCTACTTTGCTGGCAACGTCGGACTGGATGGCGAAGGATTCATGTGTGTCCAGATCGTCGTCGTAGTTCTGCGACCATAGGATGGATCCGTTGGAGGTATCGACGAGGCGCACCGTCACGCGGACCTTGTTCCCTGCAATGCGGACCCCTCCTGCGAGAAGGTAATGCGCGCCCAGTCCGTCGCGCACCTGCGATGCTGCGACGCCGGGAGACAATGCCTTCGACGTCTCGCGACCGAAGACCGTGATCTCTTTGAAGCGGGGAAGGGCGGTGAGAAGCTCCTCAGTCAGCCCGGCCGCATAGCGTGCAGCCGGCAGGCTATCTCCCATATTCGCGAATGGGGCGATCACCAGCATCGGCTCGTGCGGAAACTGCCCCACGGACCGACCGGTGTCGGGCCCCCTCAGAACGCCCGCGTAATATCCAAGCCCCGCGCAGAGGAACGCCACGAAAAAGGCCAGCACGGACCAGCCGAGCCGCCGCCATGCGAAAGTCCGGCCTGCATTCCGGGCTTCGTTCGGCTCGTTTTCGGCCACTTCCGTCGGCGCATCATTCCAGGTGAAGCTCGGCACGTAGCCGCCTTTGGGGATATCAATGCGGATCGGATCGTTCTGCCCGGCAACGAGATAGTAACGTTCGATGTGCCGGCGCAACCGTCCGGCTTCGATCCGCACGACTGGATCGTCCTGAGAAAACCCCGCGTTTCTGCCGAACACTTCGATGGCGACAGAATAGGCTTTGAGACGGTGCGCCCGGCCAGCGAGTGCTTCCTCGGTGATATATTTTAGGAAGGCTGCGCCGCGTCCTCCGCTGGGAAACTCCCGGCTGGAAAGAATTCGCTCAAGCTGTGCCCTGACCTCATCTTGGGTCGGACAGGGGCGCTCCGCCCGCTCAACCGGCGGCGACACTGAGGTCTGCATTTTGCATTTCCCCCACCCGTCACAGAATAGGCCGACGGTTATTGCTTTTATTGAAAAAGTCCAGGATGCAATCTACCTCCCGAAGAGGATTTCGTCCACACTTGAAGTAGGCTTTTCAGTAAGCGGTGTCCATCTTACACGGGCCATCGTACATCATCAGAAAGTCGGCTGTAGCTTCCAACCCCGAGATTTCGCACACTCTTCAAGCTTATTGGCAAATTGTCATTTCCAGCGCTGGGATTGTTCGTATTGCTTATCTGTTTCTCAGGTGTGGGCGTGTTTGAAAAAACGTATTACTTTTGGCGACAGGGAAATGGCTCGAGCTCAGCAAAGCATCTAACAATGCAAATAATCGGGAGTTGGAAACGACCGTGAGACTCGCGATCATACGACGAATGACGTGACCATCAATCTAGTCGTGACGGGTCGAATAGCGCCATGCAATAGGCGTAGCATCATAAGCGTGGCTGGTAGGGCTGGTAACGGGACCTAGAATGATGGCTCCGAGAGCTTTCAGTTTAATGCGAATAGTAGGATCTACAAAATCTTCAGCACCAAACACCAGTATCCGGGCGCCATCGATAAGCGCCGCCATTTGCACCATCCCACCAGTCGTGAAAGCTATGTTATAGGAATCTCGAACATCGCCCCCAAAAGATGCAGACCCCTTCGCGAGTAACGTTTGAGATGTGGCTGTAAAAGTGCCTTCCCGTTAGACACGCGCGGGATTCAACGGTTCCTGTGTCTCTGCCACATCCTTTGCCTTCTGATAGCTTTCGACGAGGAGTTGATAGGGCGGGAATATCAACGTGTAGATATTAGCCCATTCCAGAGCATCCTCCCGATGCCAAGTTTTTGGATTTCAGACGCAACCGCCCCCGTGTACATCGGGATGACACCCGCCTTAACAACTCGCGCAAACGTGATTTCCTGGGCCATCTATGAATAGGTATCCGAGGCATCCACGACTGCGAAAACCTTGTACTTTCATGGACTGCACTGATGGCAGGAAATGCCATGCAAACACTGGTGATCGTCCCGACAATAATAAGTGTTTGACGCCCTTTGCTTTTACTGCGGCAACAAAATCGGGATTATCCCATGCGTTGATCTCACCTTTGCGAGCGACGTTTCGCATGAGGCGCACTCTCATGAATTTCTGGGATGAGAGGCCCATTGGGTCCCCGCGGCAATCAACACATCAAATGGCTGGATCATTCCAGCAATTTGAATCTAAAGCTCGATAGGTACTGTCACCACGATCTTCAGGCCCGGATTGTTGTCGCGTTCTTCCATCTCTCCACCAAGCCCCAGCACAATGGCATTGAGCATTTTGCTGCCAAAGCCAGTCCTGTTGCGTGTTTTGCCCGAACCATTATCTGCCACCACCAGACGGGCTTGATTGAAATGCTGATCGAGCGTCACACTTGTTGGTCCGGGAGCGCCATCATAAGCATATTTATTGGCATTGGTGACGAGCTCCGAATAGACCAGTCCGATATTGATCGCTCGGTCGGCATTGATCAGGACATGTGAAAGCTTGCTGGTATGGTGGCTGCGCCATTCCTCGCCCATCGACAGAAAGAGTTCGTGGGATAGTTCATCGAGATAACGGGCAAGATCGACCGATCCGACATAGCTGTCGGAATAAAGACGGCGGTGCACGAGCGCCACGGCAGCGATACGGCTGCGTGCATCGGTGAGATACTGCACGATCAACGGGTCGTCGGTTTCGCGCATCTGCATGCCGAGAAATGTCGAGACAAGCTGAAGGCTGTTCTGCACCCGATGATTGATTTCCTTCATCAGAAAATCTTTCTGTTCCAGAAGTTTGTCCTGTCGCTCCAGAGTTCTCTGCAACTCGCGGTTCAGTCTGTCGATCCGGCGGCGTTGATAGGCTTCATGAATGACGCGGCCGATCCGCTGCATCGCGTCAACCTTGTTGAAGTTCCAGTAGCGCGACCGACCGCGCACCTCTTCTGACCATGCTTCAAATGATGCGCGTGGCGTCAATGGTGCAGAGGCGGAACTGGATATATCCTTATGCGGGTTTCCGGCCCATTCAACGATCTGCACTTTTTCAGCGCGCGACCAGACGAGAAACACATCCTCATCCAGATGCAGCTTGAGCACTGCAATGCCGCTGGCAAGCGGTATGATATGCGCGGGAAGTTCTTTCTGACGACCAAATTCATGAGAATGGAAAAGCCCATCCTTGAACTTGTTCTGCATTATGCCGAGGATGGTACGAAGATCGGAAATGTTCGGCGACGTTCCAGATTTTGCGATCAGCTTGTCGTTTGAAACAACAGCAAAGCCATCTGCGAGCATCGTCTGGCGCAGGATCTCAGCGGTTTCGGTGAAGCGTTCCTCCAATGGTGCGTTTATTAGCAGTGCTTCGACCAGCCGGTCTTCATGCGAGCGAAGTCTGAGACGCTCACGAGCGTTCGCAGCCTCGTCTTTCGACTTGATCTGTCGGGCAAGGCTTGCAGCCAGTGCACGTGCAGCAGCGCGGGTCGCAAAGGGCATGGCGAGTGGCGTTGCGTTGTGGCAGGCAATCAGCCCCCAAAGAACCCCATCCTTGATGATCGAAACCGATGCACTCGCAGCCACTCCCATATTCTGAAGATATTGCAGGTGAATGGGAGAGACGCTGCGCAATGCGACATCGCTCAGATCAAGCGGCTGTTGTGGCTCGTCCTCATACCATCTTAGCGGGGCAGGTATGTATGAGGAATCCGGTATGACACGCACACGATTGCGCAAATAAAGCGCGCGTGCCTGTTTGGGTATATCGCTTGCTGGAAAATGATGATTGAGAAATGTCGGATAGTTGTCATTGCCGTCTTCAGCCAAGACCACGCCCGAGCCATCTTCAAGAAATTGATAGATCATAACACGGTCAAAGCCTGTCAATTTGCTGAAAGCCACGACAGATTTCTGAAGGAGGGTCCGGACATCCGGTGCCGCCTCAAACTGATGGGCGACCGTTTCAAGGCCTGAAAGCGATTGCTCGGGTGTCACGAACGACCGCAATGCCGGTTCGATTTCAACGAGCAGATATTCATTCAGAATATGGCCGAGCAGATCAAAGGCTTCATCACCAATGATGAGTTTGCCAAGAATGATTTCATCAGTTCTTGGAGCTTCTGCAGCCATAGCCAGCACGTCAAACTGCAACAGATAATCGATGTGCTGACCGGGCCAAGCCTCGCCGAAATAGTTTTCGAGATGTCCGGCACCGCCGACGATCTGGCCACTGATCAGTTTCGCAACCAGTAGCATGCCATGAGGTTGAATAGATCCGGGTATGTGTATTGGTTCGCGGTCGCAGGCAGTCTGATCAAGCGGGCTGTCTGGCGACATGGTTGAAAACCTTCTGATAATTGTACTCAAAGGCACCGAATGCGGCGATGGCTGCAAAAGTGCAACGCTCTTCATCGTCGTCATCGAAAGGCGTGATGTCGATTAGCTTAAGTGTCTGATGCCATGAGCGCAAATTGTTGATTTGTCTGGCAAGATGCCGTGCACCGAACTCTCCGTTAAAGCCGAGTTTTATCACTTGATCCGCACGTTCCTGAGCGCGGATGGCGGAAGCCTCCAGCGCATAGAACGTTCCGATAATAGACGGCAAATCGACGGGCTCGGTTGTCCGCTTGAAGCGCAGTACATCTGAAATGAGGTCGCCGCCGAGATCGTCAATGTCACAGGCTAAGGTTGGTTCGAGCTTGCGTTCATTCCAATCTGGTACCAGCGCTTCGATATGGCTTGTTTCCAGCATCGATTCCAGAAGCAAACAGCTTGCGAGAGTGGCTTGCAAATAGCTTTTGTATGAAGCTTCCGATCCGAGCATGGCCAGATCGCTGCACAATAAATCAATCCGATTATGGTGAGGAGCGGTTGCCGACTTCAATCGCCAATACCGTCCTGACATCGTTTTTTGGAACATTAAGGAAATTCACTCCGCCTCAGAAAGGATCATATGCTTGAGCAATATTCAGGCGCATGTCTCCGCGCGCAATAACGCAGTGGGCGGCTCTTTGTTCCAATTAATTTAAGAGATAGCTGAAAATAAAGCCGCTTTACGCAGTACGCAAATTGCAAAGGCGACTGCTCAATGAAGGAAGCCAAGATAAGAGGTTGGGCGGCATGAAAGTCCCTACCGGAGCGGGGCAGTCCTCAAGCAGCTTCAAGCTCATGTATTTCTGCAAGTTCATCCTTAATCGCGGCAGCTTCCGTCTTAAGGTCATAGCTTGCTTGCATGTTCATCCAAAACTCCGGCATAATACGAAAGAACTTGGCAAGGCGCAATGCAGTATCAGGCGTCAAAGAGGTGTGATCTTTAACCAAACGCTCAATGCGAGTACGAGGGACGTTCAGTTCTTTGGCGAGCGCTCCGGCACTCATATTAAGCGGCACGAGATATTCTTCACGAAGGATTTCACTAGGGTGACCCGGGGGTAAAATACTGAGTGTCATAAGAACAGGTGTCCAACCGAGGATCAGTGATGATCAACAATCTCGACCTGTTCAGCGCCTGCGTCCGTCCAAACGAAGCAAACGCGCCACTGGTCGTTAATTCTGATTAAATGCTGTCCCTGACGATCCCCTTAGAGTGCCTCAAGCCGATTGCCGGGAGGAGACCGAAGGTTGCCGGTGTTTGAATGCCGTCAGAACTTGTAAGCAATTCCTAGCGTTGCGGGCCGCTGAGTTGCTGGCTCTCTAAGAAACCTCGACTGACCTCTCAGAAAGTCTGGGCTACGCTGGCCTCCAGTCGCGTTAGATTGTTGGCTTTACGCCCATTTGCCCTACACCTTTAACCAGGCAAACAAAAGCCCCGACAGGTTGTTAGACCGAACCGGGTGGCGCACCGGTGGAGATCAGAAGACGGACGATGCGCAAAGTGATCATCTCACAATCATAATGCAAGACAATTTAAAAACCCCGGCAAGCGAGGGCCGACCGGGGTATGCGCACCAGGGTTTGCAAGCTGAGGGGCTCGGGATGATGCGCAGGTAAATCATCTCACAATCTCAGGAAAACACACTGTCACTCACCATCATTCGGTGGCGCTTAGTCGTATCTAATTTCAGGAAAACACACTGAATATGCACCTTGGCGATACCCGCCTCTTGATTGAGGCAGGTCGAGAGCATGGACTATTACGAAACCAGATGGCGTATGTGTTGGCCACGGCGTACCACGAGATTGCGCACACGATGAAGCCGATCAATGAGATGGGCATGCACCGGAGATGAAAAGCGTCAGTTTGGCGAGGTAGCAAAGAGGCTATTGCCTGAATTGCTTTCATCGTCCGGCTTTGAGATGGAGCGGGGGTAATCCTAGGGCAGTATGGTCACGGATAGGTACGGGCGAACGCTTGAGGCATTTTAGTCGAAGTGGTTGATGTCGGCTTGATTTTGATGGACGAACAGCTTGCCCGCCTTTGGTGGGGCAAGCCCGAACGATGGTGCATGAACTGAAATCCGAAGCCAAAACGCATTCCAACGCCAGCCGCCGCGTTAGTACCTTTTAAGCTTGCAACAACGGGAATGTTTAGTTTTGTGGAGCTTGCGGAGGCAGGGAAAAGCGCAGTGAAGGACCTAAACTGCGCGCCAGCCGAATTAGCGCAAAGCAGTGAAGGCTTTCGGTTTTAAGCCGCCGTCGACAAAGCGCGACAGTTAGGTCATTCAGTCGTCAATCGCCTTCATGGTGTCTTCACCATAAAATAGGCTCGAATTCACGTCGGACGACACACGCCACGCCTGCAAAACGTCATCGTTCGCGGGCTTCAATAGGTCGACGCGCGGCTCAATAAGCCAAGGCTTCCAATCCTTTTCGTCGAAAATGACAGGCATGCGCTTGTGAATGCGCTCCATAAAGCCATTAGCGCCGCAGGTGATGATTGTGCAACTTTGAATTTCGTCGCCTGTCGCTCTGTCTTTCCAAGTGTTGAACCACCCGGCAAAGGTTAAAGGCCTGCCGTCTTTGGCCGAAATAAACCACGGCTTGCCCCTCCCGGTGAGGCTTCATCTGTTCTTCGAGTACGTTGCGAGCCATATCATAAATGAAGATGCAATCCGGATCGTCGACTTGACTGGATTCTTTATGGAACGGGTCATTGTCGGACGAACAAAAAGACGACTTCTGGCGCGCTGCATCCAAGCTATAAAGAGGCCCCCATGGGGGCCTTTCTTATTTCAGAATTATTCGCAACAACGCCTCAGCAATTGAATGCCTATATCTGATATACAGCCTTGGGATTCCGTATAGGTCATCATCGGGCTTGGAGCTCCTGCTTACTGTTGTCACCGCACTTTTATAACCAGCATCCCGCACCATTTCACGATGGATGGAGTTGTTGCCACCATATGGATAACAAAAATTCGTTACGGGCTCTCCAAGCATGTCCTCTAATTTGAGCTTGGATTCCGTGATCTGTCGCCGCGCTTCGTGATTATCCGTTTCAGGCAAAAGAACATGGTCGAGCGTATGAGCCCCGACTTCATGGCCTAACGCGTTCCAGTCCCGCAGTTGCGATACGTTCATGCAAGGCGTGTCCGGTATCCTTTCCTTGCGATCCCAAATATTGCTACCACCTATCTGATTGGCCACAAAATAGTTTGTCGCAGTGAATCCGCAATCCGCGAGAACCGGAGCGGCGTTATCGAGTGTGTTCACGAAGCCGTCATCAAATGTGATAACCACAACTTTGCCTTGCTCCTCGCCGCGCAAGTACGGCCAAGCATCACGAACGGATAGCCCCTTATAACCAAGATATTTGAGGCATAACATTTGCCGCCGAAAGCTATCTGGGTGGACGAATAGACCCTGATAAGGGGCCTTTCTCTGAGGCAATGCTGCTATCTGATGATAAAGAAGAACAGGGACGGACATGAAACCTCAATTGCACTAAAACTTGATACGTGACAATGAACGGAGAAGGTATAAAAGGTCAAAGCATTATGAAATGCTATATTGTCAATCTTGATCGCGCGCCAGAACGTATGGAGCGCATGGCGAGAATTTTAAAACTGCAATCCATTGATTTTGAACGTCTTGGCGCTATTGACGGCCGCTTATTTACTGATGATCAGATTGAAAAGTATCGAGCTCAACGCGAGCAGGGCAAGCCCATGACCGTGGGTGAGATTGCTTGCGCGGAGTCGCACATAGCAATTTTTAGGAGAATTGTTGAAAGCGCGGACGAATACGCAGTCGTGATGGAGGATGACTTACATTTATCCAGCGATGCTGGCATTTTCATAAATTCAACAGCGTGGATTCCCACAGGGGCTGATATTATCAAGTTGGAAACAGTGAATGAGCCTACTATCGTTGCGACAAAGGCGTTTAATCTAGACAACGATCGGAAGCTGGCCCGACTCGCCTTCAAGCATTGGGGCTCAGGTGCTTATGTGATCAGCAAAGCTGCCGCACGTAAAGCGCTACAAAACTACGTGGCCGGTTTGACACCTATTGATGATTATCTGTTTGACCCTACAGTCAATGATTTCTCGCTTTGGCAGATACAGCCAGCAATCGCTATACAAGACATAATTCTGATTAATGGAGCTACTCCACAAGCTGGGTATTTAGCGAGTGGCATGGAAAATGGACGGAAAGTAGCTTCGATTGCGAAAAGCAAGAAAGTGGGAGCTATGGCGCGCATTAAACGAGAATCATTGCGCTTTGTACGGAAAACCCGGCGTAGGCTCACTACCTTATGGGGCATCAGGGTGTCTCGGAACATTGAGCGGACAGTTATCAGCTACAGGGCCGATTAAAGCAGCCTTCATCGACCCGCCTAGGCTGTCTAAGACGATGCGTTCTTGTGGCGCTGGAACTAGCGTCCTCCCCCGATTTTACGATAACCGAAAATCCGATCAATATTCAGTACAGCCGCCTACGGGCGGTTTTTTCTTTTTGAAACGTACATCATGGACGAACTGCGGGCATATAACTCGTCGTTGCGAGACTGGCTTGCCCAAAAGCTTATGGATGACGCTCGTGGGGCAGTACGTGGGGCAAGGTTGTGGAAGGCGCAACTGCTCGCATCCGATCTTCGTAGGCATACATGAACGACCTCCTTGATAGTCCAAGTTTTCGTCCGCACCCCCTCCATCAGTTCTCAGCGGCAGTCAACATCCGGAAGGCTATTTCAAGAGCTCCAGCCTATGTCTGGTTCAATTGCAGCATTGTCGCCAGCAGCTGAGTGCCCATTTCCTGCACAGATGTGCGGATCGGTGCGCCCTGATTGCCGTAGATATCCCAGAATTGAACCGGGCAGGCGTCGGGGTTAAATGTCCCAGCCATTTCGGCATAGCGATCAGCAATAGCGCCTGGCTGGCCTTCAGCCGCGATTCCAGAAAGATCGCCTTTGATATCGGCTGCAAACACTGGCACGCCAGCACGCGAGAATTGTTCATTCATCGCCTGCATCGTCACGGTCTGACCGGTGCCGGTGGCCCCAGCAATTAGGCCATGACGGTTGGCAAGTTTAAGCGGCAAGGAAATCATGTTGCCAGATGTGGTCTGTCCTATATCAATGTTCATGCTTCCCCCTACCCGATAAGTGTCCTGCCTAGAGCCCGACTGCCTTCCGCAGAGCATCATTCATACGCCCCTGCCAGCCTTTACCAGTGGCCTTGAAACGCTCGACAACATCTGGATCAAGACGGATCGTAACTGGCGTCTTGGTTCGTTCCAAGCGAGGCCTACCGCGAGCGGCAATCTCACGCTCGATTTTTTCAGCCATTTCTGGAAAAACTTCTTTGAATGGCTTTGCCTGAGAAAGCTCCTCCGTTGTAAGCGGACGCTCCATTTCAGGATCAGGCCCAATCAGTTTTCCAGTGGCATCATCTACCCACCAGCCATCAACATCCTGATGCACGCCACCGGCTGTGATAAGGGCTTTCATTTCCTGATCGTACGTCTCCCAGCGGCGATGCAGTTCTGCTTCGTCTTCAAGCGTGTCACCTAGATCTTTGGTTATGAAACTCGGCCAACGTTTAGCCATTGAGCAAGCTCCTTTCATCCTTACGTGCTGCTCGCATCGTTTCCTCGGTGGCTCCAGTTCTTCCTTCCGTAGGTGCTACGGCTCCTGCTACAAAGCCAAGGATTTTGCAAAAGCGTGCAAGGCACTCAACCTCAAGCACATCCGCACAAAACTCTATACCCCAAAAACCAACGGTAAGGCCGAGCGTTTCATTCAGACCGCATTACGGGAGTGGGCATATGCTCGCGCATATTCATCCTCAGATATCCGCAAAGCATCTCTGCCAAACTGGACCCATATGTACAATTGGCATCGACCTCATGGTGGGCTAAAGTCAAAAACACCAATCAGTCGCCTCGGGCTTAATCCACACAACCTGTTGACGCTCCACAGCTAGGGCAAATGCGATGCATCGAGAAACGTTAAGGGACCGTATATGTCTTGCGTAGCCTGCGGGGCGCAGCACCCCAGATAATCGGCGAAGTTATTTGTTTAAAGGGGTTCCTCCCAGTAAAGGGGAACTACCTAACCTAAACTATTGAAAAGAAGCACTTCCAGTAGCACGAGCACACTTCTGAGACCTCTATTGGCTCGCAAAATCAGGGAACGTTTGGCGCTGTAGCCGCTGGCTTTCAATCGTCCGGTCAAAATGACTTGTCTTGACCAGTTAGCTTCTGGCAAAAGTGGATCGGATCACATTCATTTTCAGCTGGAAGTATTGTCATGGCACGCAAACCCGCACTTTCGGTGGAGACATTAGCCGAACTTGGGACTGAGAAGCTTGCGCGACTGGTGTTGGACGAAGCCCTGGGTAACAGCGCATTTCGCAAATTGGTGTCTGCCGCGCTTGCAGGGCAGAAAGGCCCGGAGGCCGTCGCCAAAATCGTTGACAGGCGGCTTGGTGCGCTAGAAAAGGCGCGCAGTTTCATTGAATGGGAAAAGGTACGGCCATTTCGTGATGACCTGACAGCGACAGTAGCAACAATTTCAGGCGAACTGGGCGAAGCCGCTCCTCTCATGGCTATTGACCGCCTGTTACGTTTCATCGCCACACATGAACAGGTATTCGAGCGGGTGGACGACTCTTCCGGACATATTCAGAATGTCTATTATCTGTCCATTGCGGCGCTTGGTGAACTTACGAAAAAGCTAAATGAGGACGAAGCATCTCTTTTGCCGGGCAGAATCATGTTGGCGCTGGGCAAAAGCAGCCATGGCTATCTGGTCAACGTGGCGCAACAGGTGGTTGAACACCTGCCGGAAGTAACGTTACGAAAATGGGATGCCGATTTGGCGGTGATGCAGCGGGAGCAGGAAGCGAAAGATGCCAAATCAACAGACCGGTACATCTTTTCCAATGCTTCTCAATATCGCGATGTCAGGCAACTTGTGGCCGACGGACTTGGCGATCTCGACGGATTGATTGCTCTTGAGGAAAAGAAGCATCCGAATTCGCAGGATACGGTCGGCATCGCTGGACGCCTTCTCGAAGCTGGCAGGGCAAAGGAGGCGCTCAACTGGATCAGGCGTCCGAATAATCCGGGCGTAAGGTATATGGATGCTGCCGATTTGGCCGACGGCTGGCTGCCACGAGATCCAACAGCCTCTCAGAGAACGAGCCTTGAGGCGAAAATATTGGAAGCTCTCGACGACAAGGAAGCCGCGCAGTCTTTGCGGTGGTCTGCGTTCAAGACGTCGCTCGATACAGCAATATTGAAGGAATATGTGGCTGTGTTGCCTGATTTCGAGGAATTTTCCGTCCTCGACCGCGCCTTTTCACATGCGGTGTCATCAAAGCACATCTACAATGCGCTGTCGTTTTTAATGGAATGGCCAAGGCTTGACCTTGCTGCACAGTTGATCATCGAGCATCAGGATGAATGGGACGGCCACCAATATTATATGCTGCCGCCGGTAGCGGATTCTTTACAGCACGATTATCCATTAGCGGCTGCGATCCTTTACCGCGCACTTCTTGACGATATTCTCGCACGGGCCCGTTCGAAAGCTTATCCACATGCGGCACGTTACCTCAAGAAGCTTGATGGTTTGGCACCAAAGTCGGATACAGAAGCCACGGCTATCAACGGCGTTATTTCACATTCTGATTACCGTGCTGACTTGCAAAAGCTTCATGGCCGTAAGTCCGGCTTTTGGACGATTGTGAAACAGGGTTGAAAAAGCAGTACCCTGTTGGTGACGGACTAATGACGAAAGTCAACGTAAGGCAGTCGTCTAACCAGACCGCTCACGTGAGCCATTCTCTCAGCTTTGACCAACGCCGCCTTCCGGCTGTATTCCTCACAGCCATGGCAATGGCCTTTTTCTGTCCGAGCAGGATAACGAGACGTTTTCCACGCGTGACACCAGTATAAATCAGGTTTCGTTGGAGCATGGCGTAGTGTTGGGTGAGAACCGGGATCACGACGACTGGATATTCCGATCCCTGTGATTTGTGGATCGTCGTCGCGTAGGCCAAAACAATCTGATCAAGCTCACCGAACAGGTAGGAGATAGAGCGCTCGTCGAACCCTATGATCATTTCGCCTGCGTCAATGTCGATGCCTTCGACATAGCCGATGTCGCCGTTATAGACCTCCTTGTCATAATCGTTTTCAATTTGCATCACCTTGTCACCTACGGCGAAGGTCATACCGAATTTTTCCACACGTGGCTCGCCATGCGGGTTTAAGGTCTTTTGAAGTTCGATGTTGAGCGAACGAGCACCGACGCCACCCCGGTTCATTGGGCAGAGCACCTGAATATCGCGCATTGGATCGACGCCGAACCGGCGGGGGATACGTTCTTTTACGATTTCCACCAATCGCGCTATGGCTGCATCCGGCGTGTCGGCAGGAATGAAATAAAAATCTGTTTCATGATCGGATTTGGTGAGATCAGGAAGCTTTCCGGCATTGATGCGATGTTCACTCTGGATGATCTGACCTCCAGTCCGTCGTCGTTTGGCGAGGGCAGAGCGTAAAGCTCTGCCCTTCTATAATTTGAAGTTGATATTCTGAACCGACAAGAGCTCTCAATCTGGTGATTACCCCAGTCAGACTAGCTCGTCTATTGTGACCCTGAGCGCTTCTGCAAGCTTTTTCAAAGCATCGAGCGAGCCTTCGCGAGCGCCGCTTTCAATTTGCGAGAGGTAGGGCGCGCTCATACCGGCAGCGTCGGCGAGTGCTTTAGCGCTCATTCCGCGAAAGTCACGCCAAACCTTAATTTTGTTCTCGCCGTCGATCATGCGGTTGACGTACTCGGACGGGATCAATTCTTCGTCGCCAGCGGACAGTTTTGCGCGGAACTTGCGACCAGCTTCAATGTCTTCGCGATCTTCAAAAGCTTCGAGCAGCTTGTCATAGTCGGCCTTGGGAAGGACTGCCATTTCCTCCCCCTGTGGTGTATTGATGATTTGAACGTTCATTTCCGTTCTCCCTTATTCGTAAGCGCCGCCACGCGGCGCTATCTTTATAATCTCTAGAATGTAGCCATCTTCCGTGAAGATGATGCGCCAGTCACCGACCCGCAGGCGCATCAAGCCTTCCCCGCCCTTAAGCGTTTTAAGGTTATTAGTCAGGCTAGTAGGATCGTTGGAGTACTGTTCGATTTTCGACCGGATCAGCTTCGCCGTGTTGGGTGGCATCTTTATCAAGGTCTTAGTTGCTTCGCGGGAATAGCTGATCTGTTTCATGAATAGATATTAGCAATAAGCTAAATAAATTACAAGAACAAAATTAGCTATCAGCAAAGCAAAAACATCGATTGCGCCGTATCCCGACTGGCTTGTCTGGGTACATTTCCGTTACGGTAAGTTTATAACCGATGGCTCTTTGTGATCCATAATAATCACTTCCGATACGGATTTTCCTTCTCCACCAGCAATCGTGTAGGTCAGCGGCACTTCACAAATCCGGAAACTTGAGAATACTTCGCGAACTTCCGGACGATTATTCAACGATACGATGAATCTACCTTTGATTGAACCGAGCTTATCGAACTCGTCGGAACACTCCAGGCAGAAACTGGACGTTCGCCCGAACGCGTGATGATACTCGCTGCTCTTGATCATTATTACGAGAACAGCGCTAAGGCCAAGCCATCAGGGGAACAGGTTTTTCATGCCATCTCGCTCTTGAGAGAGTTTTTGTCTGAAAAAATGCTTCCGACTGCCAATGTTGCGTCTTTTGGTCCAATAAGGCAGCGAGAGTTTATGCAGTGGAGCCGTGAAAAGTTCGGACACAGCCCAGCATATATTGCTCGGAATTTGTCGGTGGCATCGGCTGCATTTCAGATTGGCAAAAAACTTCTGGTGGTAAAAGATAAGTTCGGCAACGAGCATGAAGTGCAGCTGCTTGATAACGCGCCTGACGTTGTGACACAAGCGAAGATGGTGGCCGAGTTTCTCAATCTACCCGAACCTCGCCCTCTTGACTGGATTCCAACCTTTGAAGAGTTTGGCCGCTTCATCAATAAGATTGGAAAGCCGCAAGAGAACCTCTTCCGATTCGTGATCTTATCGCTCAACTCATGGGCTCGCCCTGAAACCAATATTGATTTCCGGGATACGCCAGAGGGGGTCAATAGGCGGTTTGGGGTTGTTGAACTTAATCCGCTTGTGCGCCGACAAACCAATAAATATCGGCCGAAGATACGGCTAACAGAGAACCTGCATGGGTGGCTTGATAAATGGAAAGCCGAAGAGGATACGGAGCCGGAGAAAAGATCACCTGACGCTATCGGCGCACCAATGATGTGGAATGGTCGGCCTGTCACGACGATGAAACGGACGTTCAAACGTCACGCTGAATATTGCGAGCTACAACAGTTTACTCAAGCCACAATTCGTCATTTCATGGCTACAATGGTTCGCCGCGAAAAGCCACGCGTGGATAAGGAACAACGCGATGTTTGGCTTGGTCATGACGAAGCCAGAACCGCAGATGCCTATGAAGCGTTTGATCCTGAGTATCTCGCTGACGCAATGCGGGCGACTGATTCAGTCATTGAAAAACTTCAAAAACACACACTGAAACCGCTATTTGCACCCAAGGCGCACCCAAGCGAGGAAATTTAGCAGAATTGTCCCGATGCCGACCATGTAAAAAAGTCTTATGTATCAGGTGATCGAATGGTGGGCGTAACAGGGATTGAACCTGTAACCCCTACAATGTCAATATATATCCCCTACCGGAAAAGCAGGGAATACGGGTAAGGGAGAGCTAAATATTAGCCCTCTCCGCACCCATGTTCATTTTGTGTTCTCCTTGGCAGGTTCACTTGAACCGGAGGGAACTACGTATATTCCCATATCCAAAGCCTCGGCAGCTTTACGCAAATGGGTAGGCGAATATCGGGCGTACACTCGACTGGTTATAGCAGAGTTTTTGTGGCCCAGGTACTGAGACACTTCTTCCATCGGGACGCCTGCTTCAATCATCCAGACAGCGGCGGTGTGTCGGAAAACATGCGCTGATATTCCATCTAACCCGGCCTTGTCTGCGGCTGTGGCAATTCCTTTCTTTAGGCTCTTTACCGGCTGTCCGGCCCAGTCGACCACATAGTCAGTCATCGCGCCCGTTCTGGCTTCTTTTAGAACGGCCAGCAACGTTGTGTTTATTGGCACAATTGCTCGACCTTTGCGACGGGCCGCGTCGCTTGGATCGCGCAGATAGATCAGCTTCCGTTCCAAATCCACACGATCCCACGTCAATTCGAGAATCGCTGTGACGCGCGCAGCAGTCGCAAGCATGAGGTGAAACGCTAAGCGCAGGTGAGGGGTTCTTGCCTCCGCCAGCATCTTCCGTGCTTCTTCCCGCGTCATATACCTGTTTTTTGGCTCTGGCTTCTTCGGGCGCTCAACAGGCGGGGCTTTGGCGATCAGCCCATTCTTTTCTCCCCAGACAAGCACCATTCGCAGATGGCCCGGCTCAGTGTGAATTGTGCCGTCTGCGATTCCTTTTTTGTGACGCTCGGCAGTGTGCGCTCTGCAATCTTCCTTTGTGATGCTTTCGCCATCACGATCCCCGAAGCGGTCCTTCAAAGCCTTCCAAGTATGTTTCATCGTGACGATGATTGCATGTCCTGCTTTATCAGTGACGTAAACGATAAGCTTGTCGAGATAGCGTCTCAGAAGGATGAGAAGTCAACCCCGATGATCATTGCATCAATCTCCCTGTGCTGCGCTCTGCATTCAAACCTGCAAGTGGGAGATCGCGCCGAAATCGAACTTCACGGCGTGACTACCTGTGGCGACGAGGTTGGCAACTTCGTTGTGAACGTAAAGCGCATCTAAGCATAACCCCAGGCGATGAGGAAACAGGCATGGCGGCGAAGACCAAAACAGAGCGTCGGAAGTTGAAGTTGCTGGAACAAGCTCAGGCAAAAGCCAAACAGTGGCAACCGAAAGAGGAAATCGTATTCATCAATGCCGACAATCCGTTCTAAAGTCGTGCGCACAAGGTAAGTACGGATAACCCGAAAAAGATCACTGCAGCTATGAATGCGAAGGAAAGTGCAATTTCCAGCATGGCGGCGCGTGGTCATCTGAGCGTTGCCCAGATCCGAGCAGCGAAGACATTCTGTTCACTATGGGAGGCCATTGGTGACGCAGGAGCCAAGGCTATCGATTATTCGCGAGCCAAGGTAGACGGCGGTAAGAACGCGCAAGATATTTCAGACAAGCAGTTGCAGGCAGGCGTGGAATTGAAAAAATGCTCCGATCTTCTGGGCATTCTCGGTTACGAGTTGGTAGTTCGCACCGCAGGTATGGGAATGACTATTGAAGACATAGCGGGCAAAGAGCGCCGACGCCGAGATCATGCCACTGACAGCCTTCGAGGATGTTTAGAGGTGCTGGCTGTCCGGTGGGGGTATTCAAACGCTAAGATTAGAGGGTGGGCGGCATGAAAGGCCCCGCCGGAGCGGGGCAGTCATCAAGCAGCTTCAAGCTCATGTATTTCTGCAAGTTCATCCTTAATCGCGGCAGCTTCCGTCTTAAGGTCATAGCTTGCTTGCATGTTCATCCAAAACTCCGGCGTAGTACGAAAGAATTTGGCAAGGCGCAATGCAGTATCAGGCGTCAAAGAGGTGTATTCTTTAGCCAAACGCTCGATACGAGTGCGCGGAACATTCAGTTCTTTGGCGAGTGCTCCGGCACTCATATTAAGCGGCACGAGATATTCTTCACGAAGGATTTCACCAGGATGAACCGGGGGTAAAATACTGAGTGTCATAGGAACCTCCTATAGGTGTCCAACCGAGGATCAGTGATAATCAACAATCTCGACCTGTTCAGCGCCTGCGTCTGTCCAAACGAAGCAAACGCGCCACTGGTCGTTAATTCTGATTGAATGCTGTCCCTGACGATCCCCTTTGAGTGCCTCAAGCCGATTGCCGGGAGGAGACCGAAGATCATCTAAAATAACAGCGCTTTCAATCATTGTGAGCTTGCGAATTGTCGACTTTAACAAATCAGCCGGAAACCCTTTAGGTGCCTTACCGCTGGCAACGGTCTCTGTCATGGCATCTTTGTAAGACCGTATCATCGCAACTCCTATTGCCCGTATCATACGGTGATACAAATGGAAGTCAAGGGGATTGTATCACGACGTGATACTTATATTACGGATGCCGATTGAAGATCGAGGGGGCGAAGCCACTTTTTGAAGCGGGCAACCGTGGATAACCTGTGGAAATCACACTGGAAACGCTGTGCTAAAATCGACGTGGCCAAATCAGTAACCAACTGATTTTGCTGCCTTTACCCATGATTTTAAATCAGCGGCGCAGAATTCTATCTTGCTGAAATGGTGAAATAATCCCGTCCGATCTTGCGGTGATCAAGGTCGGATGAAGTCGTACTGCACCACTCTTGCAAAAGCTAAAATGCCCGGACAATTAGGGCAGGAGGTTATTTGTCGGTGGTGAGCGTAGCCGGGAGTCGAGGGCTACTCGTCACCGGGTTTATCGTGGGCTGCACCACGCTTTTTACTTAGCAGCAAAAGGTCCCTTTTTAGTTCTGGGTGTCAATCGGAACGGAATATTGGGTCTGACGCATTTTTGATGACGATTTCTTTCACATTGCGCCGATCAACCGTGCCTGAAGAAGATCCAGCTTGGCACGCCCATACATTTGCCTTTTAACGAGCTTCAGCTTGTTGATCTGCCCTTCGACCTGGCCGTTCGACCAAGGTTCGGTGATGGCGGCGGACACCGCTGCCTTGTCTTTCAGTATCCCGTTGGCGAAGGGGGCAAACAGAATGTCGCGTGCATCAGCGATCCACGGGTCGAGTTCTGTCTTGGCCTTCATTCGGATCATTGTTTGGAAACGATCAATTAGATTGCGAGCTTGGATCTGCGAGAAAGAATGCAGTCACTTCGCCGGAAGCTTGTTTTGGCCTGTTACTCATCAGTGACTTGTGAATTTGATCGAAGCCGTAAGCGGCACGAGCCAACGCCTTTCTTGCCGCCGCGAGTTGGGTTTCGAGGGTTTTGAGATGTCGATATTCTTTTAACGCCTCTTGCGCATTCGTATGCTCTGGCAGGTTACACTCAGCTTGGTAAAAGCCAGCGGCGTAGGCGATGTTGTCCATCTCGTTACGACTAACCTCCAGCTCCTTAACCCGCGCAGTCAGCGCCGCGTTGTCGGCTCGCAGCTTAACAAGCTCCTGACACGCCAAATCCATCAGGGCATATGCTTCCGGCTGATACCCAGTGATACCCGCTCCGATTATCTTCATCCACTTATCAAGTTCGCCTTCAAACCGAAGACGCTCTTGCTCGACCTTCGCCGCAATGATGTCCTCGGCCTGCGGTCGGGTGACGACTTCGGTAAAATCAGGCACGTCCTTCTCTGAGAACTCAGCCGCAGTTCTGCCTTTCACACCGCGCAAAATCCCGGCGCGGCCAACCGTCTCCAACCCTTCGACCGGCGCGACGGGGCGGGTGAAGGGGCTTTGAATGAAGCCTCGCGACATACCGTATTCTAGTGCCTTCAAGGTGTGTTCAATGACTGCCCTTTTCGGTGCTGGCTCGCATGGCGTACCATCACGAGGACAAATGCCATCCTCGTCAGCGCAGTCACGGCAGTGACCGCCATAACGCATGACGTAATCAATCGTCTGCATCGCTGCCTCCATTCGGGCGGGGGGCTTTCATTTGTGCGTGTAGCGATCTGATTGTCGTGCACTGTTCGCCGGGTACGCAATGGCCACCTGTGACCCCGCATCCGAGGCCAGCCATTGACCAATCTGTGGGTCTGGGGTTGACGGAATATTGAACTTCACAAACCGTCTCAAAACTTGGGTGATTTGGGTTTCTCATTTTGAGGCTCCTGGAGCTTCCCGATATTCCAGAATGTCCGGCTTCTCACCGCCGTTAAAAAGCCAGTTGTATTCCGCCGCTTCGTAATCGGCGTGGTGCTTCCACTGGTGTTTACGGATAGACAATTCCCGGCCGCCAGACTTGATCATGACAAAATAGTCAGTGCCGGAAGAAGTTTTCATTTCACCAACTTAAGCCTTGCACCCATCCGCAACCATTTTACCGGCGTCGGCAATATGGTCCGCTATAGGCTGAGACGACAGGGCGCGGAGAGCCTCGTAAACCTCAAATGCGCCCTGCTGATAGATTGAGCTTGTGCTGTCTACAGATGCTTCGCCGTAGTAGTGACCATTCTCGGAAACATCGAAGGCAATCTTCGCCGCTTCCTCCAAAGCCTGCGCACGCGGGGATGGTTCCGAAACCGGAGCGGCATAGACAGGGCTGATTTTTTGCCAGCGAGGGTTGTTCTTTTCAAATCCCCACTCGACTTGCTGCACCTCAACAACCTGTGTCAGCCCGGTTTCTTCATGCTGAAACAAATAGCCGATAGGTTCTTCAGCGAGGGATGGTTTATTGCGCAGCCTGTCTAATTCTTCACGATCTTCAGCCCATGCTTTCCATCCGCTGAGCATTTCAGCACGAAGGTTCTCGGCTGTTGCCGGTCTAATATCTTGGATGAAGCGGTACGCGACGAACAGCAGCTTCGGAAGATGCTGACGCTGCAGAACCAGTCAAGCGTTGCGAACTATCTGACATACGGCGACGAAAAAGCCGAGCAGGCCATGAAGGGTGTTCTGGCCTCCCGCGATCCGGCAGCATCGATCGATGAGCTGATTACGTTTGTCGGCGATGCGCCCAAAGCGGTAGAAGGCGCGCGAAAGGTCTTTTGGGATATCATGCAGGGTAAGAGCCGTGCAGGAGGCCGAACGACCGCGGACATCAATGGCGCGCAGCCCTGGCCGCCTCAAGCGCTGTCTGACTTCCTCGATAATCCGACCAATGCTGCTGTGGCAGAACGCCTGTACCGCGAAAATCCAGAGCATCTGACACGCATTCGGGAAATTTCCGACGCGTTGAAAGGCGTTGATACCCGCAACGCAGCCAAAGCGCCAAATTCGTCCGGTACGGCGCAGGGCATGTCCAGTCAGTTGCTCACGCCAGAAGCGCTCCAGAGCCGCGCCTACGCGTACATGAGCGGTCGTATCAGCGGTACGTTCCTTGTGACTTCTATCGCGTCGGTGCTTGTTCGTCGGGGCGTCCGTAAGGCGCAGGAGCAAGGCTATCAACGTATGATGGACGACATTCTGACGAACGCTGACACTGCGGCCTTGATGATGAAAGCCAATAACCCGGCAAATCGTCAGGCGCTGGCGAAAAAGGCTAAGGGTTGGTACGGCGCAGAGGCCAGCTCGATCCTGAACGCCTTGAGCGTTGATGACAGCGACGAGGATAACGACGCGGTTATGCGGGAGGATAAATAATGGCCGATTTCAGCCGCTACACTAGTTCGCTCCACCCGAACATTCGTGACGTTGCGTCGGCCTTCCTTGCGGAAGCATACGCTGCCGGACTAGACCCGCGCGTCCAGGAAGGCTACCGCTCAATTGATCGCCAGAACCAGCTTTATGCACAAGGCCGAACAGCACCGGGCGCTATCGTCACGAAAGCCCGTGGCGGCCAGTCCAACCATAACTACGGTGTGGCCTTTGATGTTGTGCCTGGCGCATTGCTCGGCACTAAGAACTGGTCACCGGAAGACGCGCGGTGGTCGCAGCTCGGCCAGCTTGGGGCGAAGCACGGTTTGGAGTGGGGCGGTAACTGGAAGTTTGTCGATAAGCCGCACTTCCAGATGCAAGGGGCTAACTGGCGCAAGCTGCAGAACGATCCAGCGTTTGCAAAGTACAATCCTAGCGGATCGGCCCCGACCGCACCGGCCACGCCGGCAGGCGCACCGGGCGGTTTGGCCGATATGATGGTCGCGCAGCAAATGCCCGCAGCGTCTGCCGTCATGCCAGGTGGCGCGGCAGGATCGCTTACTCCAGGCGCTCCGGCTGCCGATCCTTCATCGATGTTACTAGGGGATATCGCTTCGATGTTTGTGCAAAACCAGCAGCAACGTCAGGAGCAACGCAAGGAAGAACAGGCCGCCGAACAGATCCGGCGTCAGGCCCCGTTCGGCAGTATCGGGAGTATGTTCGGCTAAAATGGGTGCGCGCGATGTGCGCCCCATATGACGCCCCATAGGGTGTATGTTGGGCAGTAGGCCATCTGTAGGTCAGGCCGAATTATACAATGATTACCGTGGGTTCGAATGGTGGGCGTAACAGGGATTGAACCTGTGACCCCTACAATGTCAATGTAGTGCTCTCCCGCTGAGCTATACGCCCATTCGATGTGGCGCATACACCATATCGCGTTGCGCCCGTCAATGCCCTTTTTTAAAGTTTATTCGTCTTTGCTGTTGAATAGCTTATCGAGTACCGGGAAAGCTGCTGGTCGCCTTACGCGGCGATCAGCATTTTTTCGATTTCATTCACCAAATCACGCAGGTGGAATGGCTTCGAAAGCACTTTTGCATCGCGCGGCGCGTCCGAATCGGGGTTCAGCGCGACAGCTGCAAAGCCGGTAATGAACATGATCTTGAGGTCTGGATCGATCTCGGTCGCACGACGCGCCAGCTCGATGCCATCCATCTCCGGCATGACAATATCGGTCAGCAGCAGCGAAAAAGGTTCTTCGCGCAGCCTTTCATAGGCGCTGGCGCCATTGTCGAAATGGGTGACGTGATAGCCCGCTTTTTCCAGTGCTTTCACGAGGAAGCGACGCATATCGTTGTCGTCTTCAGCTAGCAGAATTCTTTTCATTGGTCCGTCCGAATTTCATGTCGTTCGTTCGCGCATTTCGGCACAGGTAACGACTCAGCTCTCGCACTAGAAAACGCGTTTTTGGTAAATATGAAATGAATGCTCTCGCAAATGTTAATTGTTATGGCCACTGTTTGGCAACAAGCTGTTATGTGTTACAGCTTTTCACAGTTTTGCGGGCTGGTCCATAGAGGGAGTGGCGGGCTCTGCAATTTCGGATATTGTGTCTGGCCGGACTGACATAAGACCCTGCTTTTAAAGCAGAACTACCATATGGCCGGTTAAAAAAAGACAGTCGAGACGGGTTGAAGTATGAGTCTGGAACGTGATTTTCATCTGATGCCCCCTTACGAGGTCTGCGCGCCTGCGCAGCAGCGAATTCCCTTCGTTTTTAATTCACCTCATAGCGGACGCGCCTATCCAAAATCGTTTCTTGAAGAATCACGGCTCGACTCACTGGCTATCCGATACTCGGAAGATTGCTATGTTGACGAGCTTTTTGCAGACGCGCCGCGTCTAGGCGCACCTTTGCTCAAAGCGCATTTTCCACGCGCTTTTCTCGATGTGAATCGCGAGCCTTTTGAACTTGATCCACGTATGTTCGTGGAGCCGCTGCCACCTTTCGTAAATAGCCAGTCTGCACGCGTAGCGGGCGGTCTGGGGACCATTCCGAGGCTGGTTGGCGAAGGTCAGCTTATTTATTCGGGGCGCATATCGCTGCAGGAAGCATTCTATCGGATCGAAGACCTTTATAAGCCATATCACAATACGCTCGACGCTCTGTTGCAGACGACCCATGATCGTTTTGGCTATTCCGTTCTTATCGATTGCCATTCCATGCCGGGTGGCACACGATCGGGCGATATTGGTGGTCGGCCTGATTTCATCATTGGCGATCGTTTTGGCCGCTCTTGCAGTGAACAGTTGACGCAAGCGGCTATCGAGCTGCTTCAGGGGCTCGGCTATACGGTTGCGCACAATAAGCCATATGCAGGCGGCTTCATCACCGAGCACTATGGCAGGCCTGCAACAGCTTGCTATGCCTTGCAGATCGAGATCAATCGCAGTCTCTATATGAATGAACAGAGCTTGCAGAAGCTGGCTGGCTTCAATGCGCTTTGTGCGGACCTTTATCAGTTCCTGAGCGATCTGACGTCGCTGCCAGACGAGCTTCTGGTCGTGCCGCCGCTTGCGGCTGAATAGCCGCCTCGCACTTTTCATCTTCAGCTAAATGCGAAAATCTATAATCAACTAAAGATAAAAAGAGCCGCGCTCCAATGAAGAAAGCGCGGCCAAAGACTAGGGAGGAAATGCCCCGAAAGGCATCGACAGGATAGCCTGTCTGACCTTTAAGCTACGCTGCAAAGCCTTATGCGTCAAGGAATTACGCATAATTTTTGAGCTAAAAAAAGGCAGCTCAAATTATGGGCAATATTAGTACAGGTTGCATATGAATGCATCATCTTATGGAAACGGGAGATTGGGATTGCTGATCGATAGGGCATTTTTTTCCGAAGTCGCTTCGGTGGCTGCAGCTGAAACCTTGCCGCGATTCCGCCAGTTCACGGCGATCGACAATAAATACACCTCTGGCTTTGATCCGGTGACGGAAGCTGATCGCGCAGCGGAGCGGGCGATTCGTGCTGTGATTGGACGCGAGTTTCCCGACCACGGCATTCTTGGCGAAGAATATGGCCCGGAAAACATCGATCGCAGTCATGTATGGGTCATCGACCCGGTTGACGGCACGCGTGCCTTCATATCCGGCCTGCCGGTGTGGGGAACACTTGTTGGCCTCACAGTCGATGGTGATGCCAAGGCAGGGATGATGTCGCAACCTTTCACGGGGGAGCTGTTCTACAGCGACGGTGACGGTTCCTATCTGGTGCGCGATGGTGGAGAGCAACGTCGACTGACAGCGCGTTCTCAGGCCAAGCTTGAAGACGCAACGATGTTCACGACAACACCGGCACTCTTCAAGGGTGATCTGCGCAAAGGTTTTGATCGGCTGGAAAGCTCGGTGCGTCTGTCGCGTTATGGTGTCGATTGCTACGCTTTCGCGATGCTTGCAGGTGGCTTTGCCGATATTGTGGTAGAAGCAGGCCTCCAGCCCTATGACATCGTGGCACTGATCCCGATCATCGAGCAGGCAGGTGGTATTGTTACGCAGCGCGATGGTGGTCCGGCGGAAAAGGGTGGCGATATTGTCGCTGCCGCATCTCCCGCCTTGCATCAGGCAGCGCTTGAACTCATTAACGGGTAATTACATCTGATCGGGACTTGCAGGTTCTGTGGTTTCTGGTGGTCTTTCAATTTCCGAGGTTCCGGGAATGAAAGCATCAAAGGCCGCCAGAACTTGCTCCCGATAGAAATCGGCTTCCTGCAACAATTCATGGCGTGCGCCATCAACGACGACGAGCGAGATATTGCGTGTGCTTGCAGCAAAGCGCTCGATTGCCGGTGTGGAAACGACCTGATCGGCACCCGCTGCGATTATCAATACTGGGATGGCCGGTCCTTGATAAAAATCCGGTCGGCTGATGAACGACGCGGTTTCGAGTGCACCGGCAAGCCAACGCACCGTGGGACCACCAAGCGCCAGATCAGGATTGTTACGAACAACTTCCATGTTGCGCGTGAAGCGCGCGGGATCGCTGGTCAATGGATTGTTTGCAAATGGCCGGTCAATCATCTTGCGCCCAGCCGCAGCATAGAGCCTGCCGAAGCCGAACCAGCGCAGGCCAGTCGTGATGCGGCGCATCTTGTCATCGCTGGACTTTGATCCCCCAAGCCCCATCAATGGTGCACAAAGCACCATACGAGTAATTCGCGAAGCAAGCTTCTGTATTGACGAATAGGCAATCAATGCCCCCGCAGAATGCGCAAATACATAAAATGGCGGGGGGCAATCGGGCAAGACGACATCTGTCAGAAACTGGTCGAGATCATTGGTATAATCGCTAAAACGACCCACATAGCCGCGCAAACGATCCTTAAGCAGTCTGTGCGACCCACCTTGTCCGCGCCAATCAAGTGTGGCGACGGTGAAGCCACGATTTGAAAGGTCTGACATGGTCTCGAAATATTTCTCGATGAACTCGTTGCGACCTTGCAGCAGTATGATCGTGCCGCGTGATGGCTTGGTTTGTGACTTGACGAGCGCATAGCGCAAGCTCTTGCCGTCCCGGGTTTCAAGCATGCCAGATTGCGTTCCGGGCGGTATGGGATTCGCATTGGTCTCAAAAAGAAAATCTGGCATTCAGGCGGTTGTCCCAGGTTAAATTTCGCACAGCAATATAATGGGGCAAAGGATGATAAAAAGTAACCGGAAGTTTGCGAGCAAACTTCCGGTTCAGGAAACAACCTGTGCAAGGGACGTTGCACAGGTTGATCTGTCCGTTCTGGCTGGAATTACCAGCCGCGACCAGCACGGCGTTCATCAATGATACGACCGCTGAAAGCATCAACCACCACGACCACACGACGACCATTCGGACGCGTAGCCTTGACGAAATAGGCGCCGCGGTCACGGCGAATATCGCCAACATCATAGCCACGTCGCTGCAGCGAACGGGCAACCTGGCGGGGACCGAGCGTGTCGCGGCGTCCATAATCGCCACCCCAGCCGGGTCCGCGACCTGGTCCACGATCATATCCACGATCTGGACCGTCCCAATCCGGACGTGGTCCACCACGTGGGGGCATAGGCGGACGATAGCCATCATCGTCGTAATATTGAACCTGAACGCGCAACCCGTTATCGGCTGCGTGGGATGTCGTCGCGATCCCTGTCGCGACGGTGGCAAGTGCGGCAAAAGCAAGAAAAGCTTTTTTCATAACCGTAATCCTTTGATGAACCCGCATCTCAGCAGGCATAGTGGTACATCAGAGCGCCGTGCGTCCTTCCAGGCGCACAAAGGACCCTCTGACGTTTGAAACTACACATCGAACTTTCCAGAATACGCTTTCGATTTCTGGTCCGATGTGTAGCCCCAAGCACCTGAACGCTCGCCGAAGATGATGTTCATTTTGGGTTCATTGCGTGGCGAATCCCCCAATTTGCGGCCCCCAAACGATCAGGAGTTGTTACGGTAGGTGATAAGCCGTGTAAGTATATTCTCCGGTCATATGAGCAAGGCCGACGGCGTTTTCTGCAAAGGACATCCAAATCAGTCTTGAAATGAAAAAGCAGCATTCCCAAATGAGTTTTGCGGTTGCCGATAACGGGGCCGCCGGCATCTGAGAATTCGCCAAAACGGGAATTCTGCCGCCAATATAATGCATTCTTGTCGCTCTTAAGGAGGGCTTACATATGCGTCACGTTGATTTTTCGCCGCTCTATCGTTCCACCGTTGGTTTCGACCGTCTCTTCTCCTCGATGCTTGATACGCTCGCATCTCCTGAAGGTTCGCAGTCTTCCTATCCGCCATATAATATCGAGCGGACCGGTGAGAACACCTATCGCATCACCATGGCCGTTGCGGGCTTCTCGGAAAGTGAACTCGAGATAGAAGCACACCGCAATCAGTTGACCGTCAAGGGCCAGAAGGCCGAAGACGATGCTTCGGAAGCCGGTGAAGTGCTCTATCGCGGCATTGCTTCGCGTGCTTTTGAGCGTCGCTTCCAGCTTGCAGACTTTGTTGAAGTTGCCGGTGCCAGCCTTAAAAATGGTTTGCTCCATATCGATCTCAAGCGCGACATCCCTGAACAGATGAAGCCGCGCAAGATCGAAGTAAGTCAGGCATCGACGGCTGATGCCCAGCAGATTGAAGCGAAGACCGCCCACTAACTGCTTAGAGGCCTATAAAAAGAAAGCGGCGCATTTTGCGCCGCTTTTTTGTTAAGTGCATTCCAAATAGGTGTGATGCGGTTTTTGGAGCGGATGCTACGCGATCAGCTTGCCGAATTGGTCGACTTCTTCTTCCGTGTTGGCAAAGCTTGTCACGAAACGTGCGAAAATCTCGCCTTCGCTGATGCGATTGACTTCGGAATGTGGTGGGTTCCAGTCGTAAAAGATTGCACCTGCATCACGCAGGCGATCATAAACGGATTGCTTCATGATCGCGAAAACCTCGTTGGCTTCCGGCTTCCATGCCAGTCGCATCTGGCTCGATGCATCAATATGTCGGGCAAGGCGCGCAGAAAGCGCATTGGAATGCTTCGCCAGTTCAATCCACAGACCATCTGTGAGATAGGCATCGAACTGGGCCGCAATAAAACGTGTTTTCGAGAAAAGCTGTGCGGCACGCTTGCGAATGAAAGGCAAATCCTTAGCGCGGGCAGGGTCCATAAATACGAGCGCTTCTGCACACCAACAGCCGTTCTTGGTACCGCCAAAGGAAACGATATCGACGCCCTGCTTCCAGGTCATTTCTGCAGGTGTCATGTCCAGTGATACAAGTGCGTTTGCAAAGCGCGCACCGTCCATATGCAGCGGCAGACCCGCACCACGACAGATTTCGGAAATCGTGGAAATATGCTCCGGCTGATAAAGCGTGCCAACTTCCGTTGCCTGTGTGATGCTGACAGCCATCGGCTGACCGGCATGAACGAAAGCAGGATTGAAGCGCTTGAGTTCGCGCTTGAGCAATTCAGGATCGATACGACCCATTGCGCCGTCAATCGGGTGCAAACGGGCGCCGCCGGTGAAATATTCTGGCGCGCCGCATTCGTCTTCGATCACATGCGCTTCGCGATGCACGAGTGAAACGCCGCCCGGACGATTGACGCTGGCAAGCGCCAGCGAGTTGGCTGCTGTGCCTGTGCCAACGAAGAAGACCGCGACTTCTCGCTCGAACAGCTCGTTGAAACGCTGCTCTACACGCTTGTCGATTTCGCTGGCACCATAGGCGGCTGCAAAGCCGTTGGCGTGAAGTGCAAGACTTTCAGCGATTTTCGGGTGGGCGCCTGCCCAGTTGTCTGAAGCAAAATGCACGTTGTTCTCCGCTGGCAGTGGGACCTTATAGGAGAGGTCTATAACCGGACTCGGTTACAGGTGTAAGGCCTGCGGATGGTAAAAAGAGCGAAGCCAATGTCACTTTTTGGAGCATCCGACGCCTGTGTTTGGCCGCGCCAAACTGACGCAACAAGCTGCTAACGCAATTAAATAACGGTAATATGAATATCTGCGACACTTTGTTTCGCAATAGGCTCGAAAAAATCATGTTTCCATCTTGTGAGCGAATTTGAATTCTGTCATACGTTATTAGGACAGCATTGCTGACTAATTCATCATTGCTGTCCAATTCATCACTGCGATTGATTGGGTTTCTGGTCAGAACTTCCACCAGTTGCAGAAAGAGAGTGTCGTGCGGATCGGGACAACCCGGCAATAGGCGGCATTCAATTGAGGCAGGGGAGTTTGGTGCGCCATATGGCGGGCTGAGGTCGCTTGTCCGAGCCTGAAAGACTAAGGCGCCAAAGCAATATTCCTCTCGATGGTTCAGCCATCGGCCCCGGAACGTCGTCCAACGCCTTTTCGAGAAGGCTTTCCATACACAGAACTCAAAGCGCATCCCGAAAAGTGCGAAGCGGTTTTCGGATGAGATGCGCGACTAAAACAGTTCGGAACGAATAGCCGTTCCGGTTCATTATCGTATCGCGCAGGGTTGCGCGCTCACAGGAGGGAATGACGATGCCGCATTTGACGCCATCTGTATCGCATGTGGATTTACACAACGGTCAGAACGGAACGGTCAAAGCTGCGACCAATTCCACCAACGCAATCCGAAAAACGGCGCGAACTTCGGCGGGCACGCCGCCCGCCCAAGGCCTTTATAACCCGCGTAATGAACATGACGCCTGTGGCGTCGGCTTCATCGCGCATATGAAAGGCCAGAAGTCTCATCAGATTGTTGAAAACGGTCTCAAGATGCTTGAAAACCTCACCCATCGTGGTGCGGTTGGCGCCGACCCTTTGATGGGCGACGGTGCGGGTATGCTTGTCCAGATTCCGGATCGTTTCTTCCGCGAAGAAATGGCGCGTCAGGGCATCGACCTGCCGCAGCCGGGCCATTATGCCGTCGGTTATATCTTCATGCCGCGCGATGCTGAACTTCGCTCGCATATCGAAGAGATCGTCAAGGAAGTCATCACCGCTGAAGGCCAGACCTTTATCGGTTTCCGTCAGGTGCCGGTCGATAACTCTTCGCTGTCAAAGGCACCCGATATTGCCGCGACCGAGCCATTCCACGTTCAGGTTTTCATCGGACGCAGCCCAACGATTGAATCCGATGATGATTTTGAGCGTCGCCTGTTCGTGCTGCGCAAGGTCATTTCCAACCGCATCTATCAGGAAAACGATGGCGACGATAAAGGTTTCTATATCGTTTCCATGTCGGCGCGCACGGTTGTCTATAAGGGCATGTTCTTGGCCTATCAGGTCGGCAGCTATTATAACGATCTGAAAGATCCGCGCTTTGAAAGCGCTGTGGCGCTGGTTCACCAGCGCTTCTCGACCAACACTTTCCCCTCGTGGCGTCTGGCGCATCCATATCGCATGGTTGCGCATAACGGTGAAATCAACACGCTGCGCGGTAACGTCAACTGGATGGCTGCACGGCAGGCATCGGTAGACTCGGAATTGTTCGGCAACGACATTTCCAAGCTCTGGCCTATTTCTTACGAAGGCCAGTCGGATACGGCTTGCTTCGACAATGCGCTCGAATTCCTGCATCAGGGTGGTTATAGCCTTGCGCATGCTATGATGATGCTGATCCCGGAAGCATGGTCGGGCAACAAGCTCATGTCAGATGAACGCCGTGCGTTCTACGAATATCATGCAGCGCTCATGGAGCCGTGGGATGGTCCTGCCGCTGTCGCCTTTACCGATGGCCGCCAGATTGGCGCTACGCTTGATCGCAATGGTCTGCGTCCCGCCCGTTATCTTGTGACGGATGATGATTTTGTCATTCTGGCTTCCGAAGCAGGTGTTCTGCCAGTCGACGAAAAGAAGGTCGTCAAGAAGTGGCGTCTGCAGCCGGGCCGCATGCTGCTTATCGATATGGAAGAAGGCCGCATTGTCTCGGACGAGGAAATCAAGTCCCAGATCGCGCAGAAGCATCCTTACAAGCAGTGGCTGGCTAACACACAGCTCATTCTGGAAGATCTGAACCCGGTCGAGCCGCGCGCTCTGCGCAAGGATGTGAGCCTGCTTGATCGTCAGCAGTCGTTCGGTTACAGCCAGGAAGACACCAAGCTTCTGATGTCCCCCATGGCTACTACCGGTCAGGAAGCCATCGGTTCGATGGGCACGGATACGCCGATTTCGGCGATGTCCGACAAGTCAAAGCTGCTTTACACCTATTTCAAGCAGAACTTTGCACAGGTCACGAACCCACCGATTGATCCGATCCGCGAAGAGCTTGTGATGAGCCTTGTCTCGTTCATCGGTCCGCGCCCGAACATCTTCGATCTGGTTGGCACCTCGCGCCGCAAGCGTCTGGAAGTGCGTCAGCCAATCCTGACCAATGGCGATCTCGAGAAAATCCGCTCCATCGGTCATACGGAAGATCGCTTCGATACCAAGACGCTCGACATCACCTATAACACAGGTGAAGGTGCTGCCGGTATGCATGGTGCGATTGAGCGCCTTTGCGACCGCGCAGAAGCTGCCGTGCATGGCGGCTATAACATTGTTATCCTGTCGGATCGTCAGGTTGGTCCAGATCGCATTCCGATCCCGGCTCTGCTGGCAACGGCTGCCGTCCACCATCACCTCATCCGCAAGGGGCTGCGTACATCGGTTGGTCTGGTTGTTGAATCAGGTGAACCACGCGAAGTGCATCACTTTGCTTGTCTCGCAGGCTATGGTGCGGAAGCGATCAACCCATATCTCGCTTTCGACACCCTGCTCGACATGCATCGCCGCCGCGAGTTCCCGCCGGAAGTCGATGAATATGAAGTGGTCAAACGCTACATCAAGTCGATCGGCAAGGGCATTCTCAAGGTCATGTCCAAGATGGGCATTTCGACCTACCAGTCCTATTGCGGCGCGCAGATTTTTGATGCTGTCGGCTTGCAGACACGCTTTGTTGATCAGTTCTTCTTCGGCACGGCAACGAGTATCGAAGGCGTTGGTCTGGAAGAAATCGCGGAAGAAACCGTTCGTCGTCATACCGACGCGTTTGGCAATGATCCCGTTCTGCTGACAGCACTCGAAGTGGGTGGCGAATATGCCTACCGTATGCGCGGTGAAGCGCATCTGTGGTCGCCCGATGCGGTTGCAAAGCTACAGCATGCCGTTCGCACGTCAAACCCGGAAACGTTCACCGAATATACTTCCATGCTCGACTCCAAGTCGGCACAGGCAAAGACCATTCGTGGCCTGTTCGATATTCGCTTTGCAAAGGGTCGTGGCAAAGAGCCAGTGTCCATTGACGAGGTTGAATCGGCGGTCGATATCGTCAAGCGGTTCTCGACCGGTGCCATGTCTTTCGGTTCCATCTCGCGCGAAGCACACACTACGCTTGCGCGTGCCATGAACAGCATTGGCGGCAAGTCGAACACGGGTGAAGGCGGCGAGGAGCCGGATCGGTTCTATCCGTTGCCGGATGGTACGCCAAACCCTGAACGCTCTGCGATCAAGCAGGTAGCATCGGGCCGTTTCGGTGTGACGGCAGAATATCTCGTTAATTCCGACATGATCCAGATCAAGGTTGCGCAGGGTGCAAAGCCCGGTGAAGGTGGTCAGCTGCCGGGCCATAAGGTCGATGCGACGATTGCAAAGACGCGTCACTCGACGCCTGGCGTTGGTCTTATTTCACCTCCTCCACACCACGACATCTATTCGATCGAAGATCTGGCGCAGCTCATCTACGATCTGAAGAACGTCAATCCGGTTGCCGATATTTCGGTCAAGTTGGTGTCGGAAGTGGGCGTTGGTACCGTTGCCGCCGGTGTTGCTAAGGCGCGCGCCGACCACATCACCGTTTCGGGTTATGATGGCGGTACGGGTGCGTCTCCGCTGACCTCGCTCAAGCATGCCGGTTCGCCATGGGAAATCGGCCTTGCCGAAACCCACCAGACACTGGTGCTCAACGGCCTTCGTTCGCGCATCGCGCTTCAGGTCGATGGCGGTCTTCGTACGGGTCGCGACGTGATCATCGGTGCGCTGCTTGGTGCCGACGAGTTCGGTTTCTCGACTGCTCCGCTGATTGCAGCCGGCTGCATCATGATGCGCAAGTGCCATCTCAACACTTGCCCTGTCGGCGTTGCCACACAAGACCCTGTTCTGCGCAAGCGCTTCAAGGGTACACCAGAGCATGTGATCAACTTCTTCTTCTATCTGGCGGAAGAAGTGCGCGCATTGCTGGCTGAAATGGGCTTTACCAAGCTTGAACAGATTATCGGTGAAACCGATCTTCTGGAAAAGCAGGACATGATCGATCATTGGAAGGCCAAGGGTCTCGACTTCAGCCGAATCTTCTACAAGCCGGAAGCCGAGAAGCACGAAATCTACTGGACCGAACGTCAGCATCATCCGATTGACGACGTTCTCGATCGCACGCTGATTGCTCAGGCCATGCCTGCGCTGGAAGACAAGACACCGGTCAAGATCGACGTCGACATTAAGAACGTCGATCGTTCGGCAGGTGCAATGCTTTCGGGCGAGGTGGCCAAGCGTTTCCGTCACAAGGGTTTGCCGGAAGATACGATTGCCGTTACCCTGCGCGGCACGGCTGGTCAGTCCTTCGGTGCATTCCTTGCCCGCGGTATTTCGTTCGAGCTGATCGGTGATGGTAACGACTATGTCGGTAAGGGCCTTTCGGGTGGCCGCATTGTCATACGTCCGCCAGAAGATACGCGTATTGTAGCCGAAGACTCGATCATTGCAGGCAATACCGTGCTTTACGGCGCGCTGGAAGGCGAGTGCTATTTCCGCGGTGTGGCAGGCGAGCGTTTCGCAGTGCGTAACTCCGGTGCCGTTACGGTTGTCGAAGGCGTGGGCGACCACGGATGCGAATATATGACCGGTGGTGTCGTCGTGGTTATCGGCCAGACAGGGCGCAACTTCGCAGCAGGCATGTCGGGCGGCGTTGCCTATGTGCTTGATGAAGTTGGTGACTTTGCGCAGCGCTGCAATATGGCGATGGTCGAGCTGGAGCCGGTGCCGGAAGAGGATGATATCCTCGAAAAGCTGCACCATCACGGCGGCGACCTGATGCACAAGGGCCGTGTGGATGTCTCGGCAAACATGACGCGCCATGACGAAGAACGTCTGGTGCAGTTGATTGCCAATCATCTGCATTACACGGGCTCCACGCGTGCCAAGGACATTCTCGATAATTGGGAGAGCTATCGCCCGAAATTCGTGAAAGTCATGCCGGTCGAATATCGCCGCGCTCTGGAAGAGATGGAGCGCATGCAGATCGGCGTTGCAGCTGAGTAATTATTATTAAAAGCGGTGCTCGTGCGCCTGAAATGGCGAATAGCCCCCTGAATCTCACGCTGTGAGAGGAGCATAAAATGGGTAAGGTAACTGGTTTTCTTGAGATCGATCGGCAGGTAGCAAAGTACCAGCCAGCATCGGATCGTATTCGTCACTTCCGCGAATTCACTCTGCCGATGACGGATGGTGAAGTGCAGAAGCAGGCGGCGCGTTGCATGGATTGCGGCATTCCGTTTTGTCATGGTCCAACGGGCTGCCCTGTGCACAATCAGATCCCGGACTGGAACGATCTCGTCTACAACAACAATTGGGATCAGGCGATCCGCAACCTGCATCTGACCAACAACTTCCCGGAATTCACCGGCCGCGTTTGCCCGGCTCCTTGCGAGGAAGCCTGCACGCTGAACCTCGAAGATACGCCGGTTGCGATCAAGACTGTTGAACAGGCACTGGGCGATAAGGCCTATGAGCTTGGCCATATCGTGCCGCAGCCAGCAGCACAGAAGACAGGCAAGTCGGTCGCGATCATTGGTTCAGGCCCTGCAGGTCTTGCTGCCGCACAGCAACTTGCACGCGCTGGTCACATGGTCGATGTCTATGAACGTGAAAGCCGCCCCGGCGGTCTGCTGCGTTATGGTATTCCTGACTTCAAGATGGAAAAACATCTGATCGACCGCCGCGTCACGCAAATGGAAGGTGAAGGCGTTCGCTTCCTTTGCGGCGTGAATATCGGCCTGGACAAGCCGTTGCGCGGCCTGCTCGATACGTATGATGCCGTGCTTTATTCGGGTGGTTCGGAAAAGCCGCGTCCTGCAGGCATTCCGGGTGCAGACCTTGAAGGCGTGCATGATGCTATGCCATATTTGGTTCAGCAGAACCGTCGCGTTGGCCGCGAGAACATTGAATCGGTCGCTTGGCACGAAGCGCCAATTCTCGCCGGTGGTAAGCATATCGTGGTTGTTGGCGGTGGTGATACGGCATCTGACTGCGTTGGCACGGCTTTCCGTCAGGGCGCTGTAAACGTTACGCAGCTGGACATTCGTCCGCAGCCGCCTGAAAGAGAAGACAAGCTCAGCGTCTGGCCTTATTGGGCCACCAAAATGCGGACTTCTTCCAGTCAGGCAGAAGGTGCAAACCGCGAGTTTCAGGTCGCGACACTTGAATTCATCGGTGAAGACGGCAAGCTTACCCATGTGAAGTGCTGTCAGGTCGATGACAAGCGCAAGCCGATTGCAGGCTCTGAATTCTTCATCAAAGCCGATCTCGCATTCATCGCTATCGGCTTCTTCGGTCCGGCAGAAAACAGCGTGCTCAAGGAATTGGGCGAGAAACTGGAAATCGCAACGGATCGTCGTGGCGGAACTTCGGTGAAGGCCAATGAGCGTGATTACCGCACCAATGTCGACAAGCTCTATGCAGCAGGCGACGTCCGTCGCGGCCAGTCGCTGGTTGTCTGGGCGATCCGTGAAGGCCGTCAGGCCGCGCATGCGATCGACGCAGATCTGATGGGATCGTCTGTATTGCCACGCTGATTGCAATGATTTCGTGATAAAAAAGCCCGGCTCGAAGCCGGGCTTTTTTGCGTCTTAGTTTTGTTGGCGTTTCTTGCGAATTATCAGATAGACGACGCCAAGGAATACGAACCAAACAGGCGTTACTTTCAGAGCAACAGCGGTATCAGGTTCTTGTGCCAGTGCCCAAAGGATGAAGGCGAAGAAGGCAAAGACCATCACAACGGAAGCTCGACCGCCAGGTAGCTTGAAGGTCGACTTTTCATGCAGGTCAGGACGCTTGCGGCGATATTGTATGTAAGATGCCAGAATGATCGACCAGATGAAGATGAAGAGAAGCGCTGAAATCGTCGTAACGATCGTGAAAGCTTCAATGATGCTCTTGCCTGCATAAAGCAGAACAACGCCCGCAAGCAGAAAGATGCACGAGAAGAACAGCGCATTCACTGGTACTTTGCGGCTGTTAAGCTTGCCGAGCAGGCTCGGAGCCAGACGCGACGTCGCCAAACCGTAGATCATACGCGAAGTCGAATAAATGCCGGAATTGGCGCTCGAGGTTGCCGAGGTCAGCACCACGAAATTCACGACATGCGCCGCGATGCCGAGACCCGCAAGTGAGAACATTGCTACGAACGGGCTGGAGTTCGGATCAACCTGATTCCATGGAATGACCGTGATGATGACGAACAATGCGCCAACATAGAAAAGCACAACACGGATCGGGATCGAGTTGATCGCCTTTGGCAGATTGCGCATCGGATTTTCGGTTTCAGCGGCAGCTGTGCCGACCAGCTCAATACCGACGAATGCGAAAACAGCTATCTGGAAACCTGCCACAAAACCGAAGAAGCCGTTGGGGAAGAACCCGCCATGTGCCCATAGATGTTCAACTGATGACTTGGTACCATTTGGCAGCATGAAGCTGGTCGAAAGCATGTAAACGCCTGCGATGATCAGGGCGACGATGGCGATGATCTTGATGAGCGCGAACCAGAATTCAATTTCACCGAAATTGCGCACATTTGGCAGGTTCAGCAGCAGTAGCACTCCAATCAGGCCGAGTGCGGGAACCCAAAGTGCCAATTCCGGATACCAGAAGGAAACATAGCCTGAAACGGCCACCACATCGGCGATGCCGGTCACAATCCAGCAGAGCCAGTATGTCCAGCCGGTGAAGAATTGCGCCCAAGGGCCGAGATAATCGCCTGCGAAATCGGCAAAGGAGCGATATTCGAGATTGGACAGAAGGATTTCACCCAACGCGCGCATCACGAAAAACAGCATGAAGCCGATGATCGCATAGACCAGCAGAATGGATGGTCCGGCGAGCGAGATGGTCTTGCCTGAGCCCATGAAAAGGCCGGTACCGATAGCGCCGCCAATGGCGATCAGCTGGAGGTGTCGATTGGACAGATTGCGTGCAAGATGGGGTTCCTCCTCCCGGTTGTTCTCAACGGGAGGCTTCGATGCAATATTCATTCAGATGCCTCTTATGCAATGCAGCGACGCGCTTGGAGCAATTCCAGTTAAGACTGAATCATTGGAACCGCGTCTCATTATTTATTTTACGCATTATCCAACGCAAAACCGCTTCGCACTTTTGCTGGAAACGCTTTACGGCCAGATTGGACTGCACGACCTTCTGATAGACGAGGAGATCTGAAATGTGAACCTCGAGAAATATAGCATTTAGGCTGAGAAATACCGCATATTTCACGGAATTTTCTGTCAAGACCTGAGAACTTGGTCGCGAATAATCTAATTATTCAGGGGTTTACGCTTTTTTGTGGCCAGGAAAAATCATCAGCGCGACCAGGGGCAGCTTTGTGCTCGCTGAACGGCTTTTTATCGTTCTTCTTGCGAGAACCCAGCGCCCCACCCAACAAAACACCGCTATTGTCTCGATCAATGTCACGCAGACTCACCGGCGCAATGCGGTCTACAGGCTTTGAAGGATCCTGTGTTCCTGCTGCCGGAAGCAATTGTTCGCTATCCTTATTGCCGCCGAACAAAGCTTTCAAAGGCTTCTCTGCGTAGAAGGCAAGCTTGCGTTTGCCAGCAGATGTGGTGTTGATACCGTCATTGCCGCGCAAACGCGCGGTCTGGCCGTTGATATCAAACCCGGTTTGGCTGAAATTACCTTCCTCATCGACGAAGCCATCCCAAACATCAATAAATTTGGCGCCAGCCTTTTCGGATGTGGTGCGGTAGATTTCATTAAGCGCCAGCATATCCTGCGACATGCCGCGAGGACGGAATGGTGGCTGTCCAACCCAGATCAACGGATAGTTCTTATCCGTGATTTCCATCATGAATTTGGAGACGCGACTTTGATATTCTGCAGCCCATTCTGGCGAACGAGCGGCCAAACTCCGCCCTTTGACGGTAATCGCTTGGCGGTCGTTTGACCCAATCATCACGACCACGGCTGTAGGCTTTTCCTCTTCGAGAATTTTACCGATACTTGCAGGCCAGTCAAAATGGTCATCGCGCACAAAGCCAGATGAACCATTGATGCGGCTCACGATCCGTATGTCGGCGCTGGACGCAAAGGCGATGTCCAGCCCTTCCGCGAGGCCATTGCCAATGAAGTCGCCGACAATCAGAACCTTTTTGGCATCGGGATTCTTCTCAACGAAATTCACTTCTGGGGTCGGAGCGGGAGCATTCGCAGATCGCGCAGCCGGAGTGGCAGGCTTGGGCGCACGTTTGGGCTTTGCGGGGCGCACGCGTTGTGGACGTGGCTGTTTATATTGGCGTTGCGGCTGGACTTGCTTTGGTCCGAACAGAAGATCAAAAATGGTGCGGGGCCGTTCTTGTGCCCATGCGGAAGACAAGGCGGTCAGTATCATTGCGAAGGCAACGAGCGCCGTCATTACAACGCTGCCTGCTGAGATTTTGAACTGCCTTGCCTGCATTGGTTTCACCTTCCTGCGTTGAGGATTGTAACGCCCTTCGCCAAAAACAAAAAGGAGCGTACATCCAATGTACGCTCCTTTGCTTTAAAGCGGCTTTTAACGGCGGCGGAGAACCGAAAGCACTTCCGCGCTCGGATGTCCGTCTGGCTGCAGGCCATTTCGCTGCTGGAAAGCTTCAATGGCTTTGCGTGATGTCGAGCCAATCTTGCCGTCGATCTTGCCATCGTAATAGCCGAGCGCTTTGAGATGCGTCTGCAGTTCTTCGCGCTCATTCATCGTGATAGGCGTGAAAGGACGGTTCCAGTCCTGACGCAGACCCTGATAACCACCGATACGATCTGCAAGCAGTCCAACAGCAAGAGCATATTTATCGGCATTGTTATAGCGCTTGATGACCGAGAAGTTCTTGGCCATCAGGAAAGCTGGTCCCTGACGTCCGTCGAGGACTTTCAGTGTAACTTTCTCATTGGCATCCGGGAAAGGACGGCCATTAGCACGAACAACACCCAGTCTCTGCCATTCGGCGGCTGAAAGCGAGCCGGATGGGAACTTGCGACCGGCAGGAAGCACAACTTCATAGCCCCAGGTGCGGCCCGGCTGCCAACCATTGCGATGCAGAAGATTTGCGGCAGTACCAAGCGCATCGGGGACCGAATTCCAGATATCGCGCTTGCCGTTACCGTCCATGTCGACTGCATAGGCCTGATAGCTCGTCGGGATGAACTGGGTATGTCCCATCGCACCCGCCCACGAACCGGTCAGGTGTCCACGGTCAATATCGCCGGTCTGGAGAATTTTCATCGCGGCAATGAGCTGTGATCGGCCAAACTTGGCACGACGCTGATCGGCATAGGCGAGTGTGGCGAGCGAACGGATCGTGTCCATCATGACATCGTCACGCTTGAGGATCTCGCCGTAATTGCTTTCCATCGACCAGATGGCCAGCAGGATATTGCGGTCTACAGAGAAGCGCTGTTCGATGCGCTGGAGCCATGGACCCCATTTTTTAGCCATGCTCTGGCCGACGGCCACGGAATGCTCATTCACGCGATTGTCGATATAGTTCCAGACGGGCTCGTTGAACTCTGGCTGAAAGCGCGCCTTGCGCAGCACTTCAGGATCTGGCGAATCGACGCCCCTGAATGCGCGATCGAACGTCGATGGTGATACGCCATTCTGGATAGCTGTGGTGCGGAAACTGGAGACCCATTTTCGGAAATTAGCATCAGCAAAAGCGCTGCCTGTCGTCAGGCCGGACACGAGCATTGCCACCGCAACGGTCGCTGTAATCTTGGCGCGCATTCCTCGTCCCAGAGTGAATGGAAATCGCAGCATTCTGTGTTTCCCTTCTGCAATCATGTTTCTGCCGTGTCGAACGGCGAGTTGCCTGTCATGCCGGGCCTGCTTCAATCAGATTGCATCAAGTTGTTAATACTATCTAGTGTTGAATTTGGGGCCGACCCTTTTCAGCTTCACATTAGAGGCTTCAGGTTAGCATTTGGTTTACCATGCCGAAATCGTCGAAAAAAATGCAGAAAGTTTTGCGGAATTTTTGAATCAAGTAAGATTAAGGTAAGGTCATCGAATGTGATGAGGGAAAAGGCGGAACTTCGTCATTCCTTAATGAAAACGCCCTATTTGAAATGCAATGGTTTCAATGCTTTGATAGCACAACCGCGTTAGTGAAAAAAATCGAGGAGACGAATGAGTTCGATCCGCAAAATCCGTAAGGCAGTTTTCCCCGTCGCCGGTCTTGGGACCCGCTTCCTTCCAGCGACCAAGTCCATCCCCAAGGAAATGCTCACCGTTGTCGACAAGCCTGTCATCCAATATGTGGTGGACGAGGCACGCGAAGCGGGTATCGAACATCTGATTTTCGTCACCGGACGCAACAAGGCTGTCATCGAGGATTATTTCGATGCACAGGTCGAGCTCTATTCGACCCTGGCTGAACGCGGCAAGACGGCGGAGCTTGCACATCTGCAGGAATTGCAGCCGCAGCCAGGCACCACCAGCTTTACCCGTCAGCAGGTTCCACTCGGTCTTGGTCATGCTGTCTGGTGTGCGCGTGAACTGGTTGGTGATGAACCCTTCGCTCTGCTTTTGCCAGATATGGTGATGCAGTCGAAGAAGGGTTGCCTTAAGGAAATGGTCGAGCTTTATGAGCAGACCGGAGGCAATGTCATTGCCGTGCAGGAATGCGATCCCGAGGAAGCTCATAAATACGGCATCGTCGGCAAGGGCAGTGCGATCGGCAACGGCTTTGAAATCAACCAGATGGTTGAAAAGCCTGCCAAAGGCACTGCACCTTCCAATCTTTACATCAATGGCCGCTATATTCTTCAACCGGAAATCTTTGAACTGCTGAGCAAGCAGGAAAAGGGTGCGGGCAATGAAATCCAGCTGACCGATGCAATGCTGAAGCTTGCCGATGCGCAGAAGTTCTTTGGCTTCGATTATCATGGCCGCACATTCGACTGCGGTTCAAAGTCCGGCTTCATTGAAGCCAACGTGGCTTTTGCCCTGTGGCGCAAAGATATTCGCCCAACGGTCGAGGTGTCGATTGCCGATCTTTTGAAGACGATCAAGGCAGAATAGGCTGAGCCGTTATTCATAACTCAATGAACCCCGCTTTCAGAAATGAAGGCGGGGTTTTTTGTTCAATATAGACGGCAGCTCCTTTGGCATGAAATTCGCTTCCTTAAAACGACAAGGCGAGAGCAACATCGGGACGTGAATGACAATAGCTAATGATCATCTGAAAGCGCTTTCGACGCAGCGCGTTAATGGGCTGGGGCAATTGTCGCTTCAGTTCAAGGATGGCCGTACGCGGATTGCAAAGCTTTATCAGGAGGGAGCAGCCAAGATTCGCATGCCGCGAACGGCGGCTGATCCGCTCGAGGCAATCCTCATCAATACGTCCGGTGGGCTGACCGGGGGAGACCGCCTGAGATGGGATGTGGAACTGAGCGAAAACGCATCTGCTGTCGTCACCACACAAGCTTGCGAACGGATCTATCGTTCAGGCGGCGGTGAGGCTCGCATTGCAACAAGTCTCAAACTCGCAAAAGGCACGCGTCTTGCATGGCTCCCCCAGGAAACCATTCTGTTCAACCAGTCTGCAATCACGCGCAGGCTTGATATCGAGATGGAGAAAAGTGCTGAGCTTCTGGTCGTGGAAGCAAATGTGTTCGGACGTCTCGCCATGGGCGAAACGGTTGAGCGCGCCTTGTTTCATGATCGCTGGCGTGTGCGGCAGGAAGGGCGATTGGTTCATGCAGAAGAATTGCGCCTTGGGCCTGACGTTGCAGAGCAATTGCAGGCGCGCGCGGTAGCAAATCAGGCGTTGGCAATTGCCACGGTTTTGATGGTTTCGGACAGCGCGGGTCGGCATCTTGATGCGGCGCGGATGATTGCGGGTGAGAATGGCGGTTGCAGCATCGTGGACGCAAATCAGGCATCCAAGCTGATTGTTCGGATCATTGCGCGCGATAGCTATGAACTGCGCAAACGGTTGGTGCCGTTGTTGGTGCTGCTTAATGGAAAGGCAGGGCTGCCTAAAGTTTGGTCAATTTAAGCTGGGTGTGGCTGTGCCGCCTTTCATGAAAGACGATTTGGAACAAAGTTATGAATTTGACGCCGAGAGAAAAAGACAAGCTTTTGATCGCGATGGCCGCCATGGTCGCACGTCGTCGTCTGGAGCGAGGTGTAAAACTCAACCATCCCGAAGCAATTGCACTCATCTGTGATTTTGTCGTTGAGGGTGCGAGAGATGGGCGCTCGGTCGCCGATCTCATGGAAGCTGGAGCGCATGTGATTGCGCGTGAGCAGGTGATGGAAGGTGTGGCCGAGATGATCCACGACGTTCAGGTCGAAGCGACTTTTCCTGATGGCACCAAGCTAGTCACCGTGCACGAACCAATTCGCTAGTGTGGTGGATTTGAAGCTCCTGTCATTCGTGTTGCATCCACGTTTAGGAACTTCAAATCCGTAAACCACACGAGATTCAATATTCTACTTGTATGGCTTGTAAACCGAATTTCGGGTTCGCCATACTAGAGCGAGAAGAGCATAAAAGAGGGAATGAACATGAAGAAATCGATACTTCTTGCAGCAGCAATGGCGCTCACGGCAAATCCGGCTTTTGCGCATCTGAACCCTGCTGAGCATGGCTCAATTGCTGCAGGCTTCACGCATCCCTTTTCGGGTGCTGATCATATTCTGGCAATGGTGGCCGTCGGCCTTTGGGCGGCGATGCTTGGCGCGCGCGCGCTGTTCGCTGTACCTGCTGCTTTTGTCGGCGTGATGCTGCTCGGTTTCGTTGCGGCACTCGCTGGTCTTCCGGTCCCGTTCGTTGAGCCGGTTATTCTCGCTTCGGTGGTTGTGATTGGTCTTTTGGTTGCTTTAGCACTTCCGGTTTCGGCTGTTGCTGGTGCCATGATTGTTGGCTTCTTCGCATTCTTCCACGGCCATGCGCATGGTGGTGAAATCGGTGGAGCGGCTTTCCTCTCCTATGGGGCTGGATTTGCTCTCGCGACGATCCTGCTTCATGCCGCAGGCATTGGCGTAGGCCTTGCAGCGGGACGTTTGATGAACGGACAAAACGGACGCCTTGCATTGCGCGTTGCAGGTGGTGCGACAGCGCTTGGCGGTCTCGTGCTGATGGCTGGGTGAGGCGAGCGATGATACCCGGAGAAATCATTACAGTTGATGGCGAGATAGAGCTCAATCAGGGCCAGCCGACGATCACTCTCAAGGTTGCCAATACGGGTGATCGCCCCATTCAGGTTGGTAGCCATTATCATTTCTATGAGGTTAATGCGGCGCTGTCTTTCGATCGCGAACAAGCGCGGGGTTTTAGGCTCGATATTGCAGCGGGAACCGCTGTTCGTTTTGAGCCGGGGCAGGAGCGTGACGTCACGCTGGTGCCCATCAGCGGGAAGCGCGAAATTTATGGTTTCCGTCAGCTTGTCATGGGCAAGCTTTAAAGCATTTGAGCCAAAAGTGCGAAGCAGTTTTGCGTAAGATAATACGTAAAAACAAACGGTTAGAGCGGTTATAACTATTCAGTCGCAACCGGAGCCGCTCTAACCTCGGAAAAGGGGAATTTCATGCCAGCCAGAATTAGTCGCGCAACCTATGCGCAGATGTTCGGGCCAACGACCGGCGACAAGGTTCGGCTTGCCGATACGGAGTTGTTCATTGAAGTTGAGAAGGACCTGACCGTTTATGGTGAGGAAGTTAAATTCGGCGGCGGTAAGGTTATCCGTGACGGCATGGGGCAAAGCCAGTTGTCACGCGCTCAAGGCGCGATGGATACCGTCATCACCAATGCGCTGATCCTCGATTATACTGGCATCTACAAGGCCGACGTCGGGTTGCTGAATGGGCGCATAGCGGGCATCGGTAAAGCCGGCAATCCCGATACCCAGCCGGGCGTGACGATTATCATCGGGCCGGGTACGGAGATTATCGCAGGCGAAGGCCGTATTCTCACAGCTGGCGCAATCGATTCGCACATTCACTTCATTTCACCGCAGCAAGTGGAAGAAGCACTCACTTCCGGCGTCACCTGTATGGTTGGCGGCGGCACTGGTCCTGCGCATGGCACGCTTGCAACCACCTGCACGCCCGGACCCTGGAACATTGCCCGTCTCATCCAGTCCTTTGATGGTATGGCGATGAATTTCGGCGTGTTTGGCAAAGGCAATGCTTCGCTGCCGGGCGCTCTCGAAGAAATGGTGCTTGCCGGTGCTTGCGGATTGAAATTGCATGAGGACTGGGGGACCACACCGGCATCTATCGACAATTGCCTTGCGGTTGCAGATCGTTTTGATGTGCAGGTGGCAATCCACACCGATACGCTCAATGAATCGGGCTTTGTCGAAGACACGCTTGCGGCGTTCAAAGGGCGTACAATCCACTCATTCCACACAGAAGGCGCAGGTGGTGGGCACGCACCAGATATCATCCGCGTCTGCCAATATCCGAACGTGTTGCCCGCTTCGACCAATCCGACGCGGCCTTATACGGTAAACACCGTGGCTGAACATCTCGACATGCTGATGGTCTGCCACCACTTGTCGCCGTCCATTCCCGAAGACATCGCCTTTGCTGAAAGTCGTATCCGTAAAGAAACAATCGCCGCGGAAGATATTCTGCATGACATGGGTGCTTTCTCGATCATCTCGTCCGACAGTCAGGCGATGGGGCGTGTCGGTGAAATGGTTATCCGTTGCTGGCAAACTGCCGACAAGATGAAACGGCAGCGTGGCTCCCTTTCCGAGGACGCACCGGGTAATGATAATTATCGTGCCCGCCGTTATGTGGCAAAATATACGATCAATCCGGCAATCGCCCATGGCATGTCGCGTGAGATCGGATCGGTGGAAGTTGGCAAACGCGCCGATCTCGTCTTGTGGAACCCGGCATTCTTTGGCGTAAAGCCGGATTTTGTGTTGCTTGGTGGGTGGATTGCGACCGCACCGATGGGCGACCCGAATGCATCTATCCCCACGCCACAACCCATGCATTACCGGCCGATGTTCGGCTCGTTCGGTAAGGCGCGTACCAATAGCTCGATTACATTCGTTTCAGAAGCTGCAATGAGTGCGGGACTGCGTGAGACGATCGGTGTCGACAAGCACATGGTTGCGGTGAAGAATACGCGTGACGGCATTGGCAAACACTCAATGATTTTGAACGATGCGATGCCACAAATGGAAGTAGACCCAGAAACCTATGAAGTGCGTGCAAATGGCGAGCTTTTAACCTGCGAACCGGTAGATGTCGTTCCGATGGCGCAACGCTACTTCTTGTTTTAGAACGGTTCCCGTTAAGGCTGAATCGTCGAAACCGCTCTAATTATTTTTTACGCATTATCCAACGCAAAACCGCTGCGCAGTTTTGGCTCAAATGCTTCGAGGTTCGAAATGATAAAAGTAAAATCGATAATCCGCGCGCATGAAGTGATCGATGCCGTGCCGGCAGGTCATGCAATTCTCGAACGCGATGAGCGTCATCTGCGCCGCAAAGCCATTGCGCTTGAGGATGGCGAGAAGATATTCGTCGATTTCGCCCAGCCCGTGGTTCTTGATCATGGCGACCGATTGGTGCTGGAAGATGGGCGCGAAATCGAAATTCGCGCGGCCCGCGAGGCGCTTTATGAAATTCGCGGACGGGATGCGCTGCATATAGCTAAACTTGCATGGCACATTGGAAATCGGCACTTGGCGGCACAGATTGAACCTGATCGCATCTTCATTCTGCGCGACCATGTAATCAAGGCGATGCTCGAAGGCCTTGGTGCCAAAGTCAAAGATACGAACGATATCTTCAGCCCATTGCGGGGTGCCTATTCCGGCGGGCATTCGTCGCATGATCATGAACACCACGATCATCATCATGACCATCACCACCACGATCACGACTGATCATAACATAGCATTGCTGCGTCTGATGGCCTGGCTATCGCCGGTTTTTCCGGTCGGCTCGTTCAGCTATAGCAATGGGCTGGAACGTGCGGTTCATGATGATCTGGTCACGGATGTTCAAAGCCTGCAGGCATGGTTGCAATCGCTTGTCACCCATGGCTCCGGCTGGAATGACGCGGTGTTATTTGCCGAAAGCTGGCGAGAGGCCGCTCCAGGTGGTGATCTTCAAGAAGTGGCAGAACTTACCGAGGCGCTGGCTGGTTCACACGAACGTCATATGGAAACCATGCTGCAAGGTGCAGCATTTCTGTTGGCGGCCAAAAGCTGGGATCATGCGATTTTCGAGCGTTTACCGTCTGATTGTCCTTACCCGGTGGCAGTGGGCGCTGTTTCCGGTGCGCATGGCATTCCCTTGGCATCAGCCTTGAGCGCCTATCTTCAGGCTTACTGCATCAATCTTTTGCAGGCATCCATTCGACTGTCTGTCACCGGGCAGAAGGGCGTAACCACCTTGATGGCCGCATTGGAACCAATTCTCATAACAACGGCTGCGCGCGCGGCCCAGTCCACACTTGATGACCTCGGTTCGGCGACTTTCCTTGCCGACATCATGGCCATGAAACATGAAACACAGCATTCGAGGCTTTTCCGCTCATGACACAGAAAAACGGACCTTTGCGCGTTGGTATTGGCGGCCCTGTCGGCTCAGGCAAGACGACGTTGACGGAAAAACTCTGCAAGGCGCTGCGCAATAAATATTCGATCGCCGTCATCACGAACGATATTTATACGCGTGAGGATGCGCTCATTCTCGCCAAGCATCAGGCCTTGTCGGAAGACCGCATCATGGGTGTGGAAACCGGTGGTTGTCCGCATACGGCAATCCGCGAAGATGCCTCGATCAATCTTCAGGCGATTGCTGAGATGAACAAGCGGTTTCCCGACCTTGATATCGTTTTCATCGAATCCGGTGGCGACAACCTCGCAGCAACATTCTCGCCCGATCTGGCTGATCTGACGCTTTATGTGATTTCAGTCTGTCAGGGTGAGGAAATACCGCGCAAAGGCGGACCGGGCATTACGCGGTCTGACTTTCTCGTCATCAACAAGAGAGATCTCGCACCTTATGTCCATGTGGACCTTGATGTCATGGAGGGTGATGCAGCGCGGATGCGCGGCAAACGTCCTTACGGATTTACGGACCTTCATCGCGGCAAAGGCGTACAGGAGGTCGTGGATTTCATCATAGAGAACGGTAATCTTTAGAATGCCATGCGTCGACACATGGCGATGAAACTTTTCACGGCCTGCGATGCTTCACTTTTGCGGAAAGCAAGCGCCACATCAGATGTGGTTGGAATGCCTGTCACATCAATATATCGGATGCCGGGCAATCCTACCGCACTGAGCGATTTTGGTGCCAAAGCAACTCCCATCCCAATGGAAGCGCGGCTTGCAATCTCGGTAAAATCGAGTGCCTGCGCACTGATATTGGGCTCAAAACCGGCACTATGGCAGGCTTCGATTGTCGTGCCGTGAAAGCCTATATCAGCAGGCTGGCGCGGGGTGATGAAAATCTCGTCTTTTAAAGATGGCAGTTCGATGGTGGATTGGTGCGCGAGCGGATGCGTTTCGCTGAGTACCGCAACCAGCGGCTCCTGACGCACCACAAGGCTGGTCAGACCCGGCAGAAGAAGAGCGGGCCAGCGAATAAACCCCATGTCCAGAAGGCCCTCGGAAATGCGCGTTAGTTGCATCCGCAATTCCATCTCGACCAGATTGACGGAAACGCCAGGATAATCCTTCTTGAAGTTGCGAATGGTCTCGAACACGACACCGGAATACGCAGCAGAGGCCACATAGCCGATGGAAATCTGGCCGATTTCACCCCGTCCGGCTCGATTGACCGCGGTCATCGTCGCATCCACTTGCATGAGGATTTTGAGGGCCTCACGGTAAAGCACTTCGCCCGATTGTGTGAGTTGAACGGCGCGGCGAGAACGATCCAGAAGCTGCGCCCCCAAAATTGCCTCCAGGGCCATGATTTGCTGGCTCAAGCCCGGCTGTGCGATGCCGAGTTTTGTAGCCGCGCGTTCGAAGTTTTTCTCCTCAACAAGCGCGCAGAAATAGCGCAAATGACGCAGTTCAAAGGATTTTGGCGGTAGAAGCTTGCTGCGTGGATCGGGCATGGCTGGTTCTTTGAATAATTCAAAACAATCGCGGCTTTGATTATTATAATTCATACTTATGAAAAATGCGCTCTTGAATTATTGGATAGACTGAGAAAAGATGATTATTAGGGTCCAGTTTAAATTTTGAGGGGATCAAAGTGAAAATTCTGGCCCGAAACCGCCACGCATTATCGGTTGTCATGCTTTCCGGCGCGACGGTTGCCACCATTGTTGCAGCACACGCGCAGGAAACCACGATCCCCACCGTGCTGGCGCCGATTGTCGTGAACAGCGGTTCGGAAGATCCCACAGCTGCCGTCAAAGGTTATGTCGCCAAAACCAGCATCAGCGCGACCAAGACCGGCACTTCGTTGGTCGAGACCCCGCAGTCGATTTCGGTTATTACGGCGGATCAGCTGAAGGCGCAGGACGCACAGACCCTCGGACAGGCACTTGGCTACACCCCGGGCGTGGTTTCAGAGCCCTATGGTTCTGATCCGCGGTTTGACTCGCCGCTGATCCGTGGTTTCGATGGTCGTCAGGTGCAGTTTCTCAATGGTCTCCGCCTGATGCGCACGGCGGGTGCTTCAGCGATTGATCCTTATATGCTAGAGCGCATCGAAGTTTTGCGTGGCCCGGCTTCGGTAATGTTCGGTCAGGGCAATCCCGGCGGTCTCATCAATATGATCAGCAAGCGCCCGACCTTTGAGAAATTCGGCGAGATCGGTGTGCAGGCTGGCAGCTATAACACCTACGGCACTTTCTTCGATGTGGGTGGCCCGGTTATGGAAAGTGACCAGTTCGCCTATCGCTTCACAGGCATGGTGCGCAAGGCTGGCACGCAGACGGACGACCTCGACAATGATCGTTATTTTATCGCGCCTGCATTCACGTGGAAGCCCGATGAAGACACCAAGCTCACGATCCTCACCAGCTTTCAGCATGACAACCCAAGCTCACCATCGGGGCTGCCGCCACAGCTTACGCTGAACGCGACCAGCTACAGTCTGCCGCGAGACTTCTCTGTTGGCGATCCGAGCTATGATGATTCAAGCCGTAACGTCGTCAATCTCGGTTATGAGCTCGAGCATCGTCTCAATGAAACGTGGACCTTCCGACAGAACGCGCGCTACACCAATCAACGCTGGGATTATACTGCGCTTGGTATGGCGTCGACTGGGCTTGCCAAGGACGGTCGTACCATCAACAGGACTGCAACAGTTCAGAACGAGCGTTTGAACACGTTCAACATCGATAACAATCTTGTCGCCGAGTTCGATACAGGTCCGGTGGAACACAAATTCCTTGTTGGCGTCGACTACCGCTACTTTGACAACAATGCCGGCACCCAGTTCTGGAGCGCGACGCCACTCGACGCCTTCAACCCTGTTTATGGCGGTCCGATCAAGTATCTGACGGCAAAGCCAACCGTGAATACGCTTGTCGATTCTCGTATGACGCAAGTCGGCATCTATGCACAGGACGAACTTGTCTATGAAAACTGGCGCGCGACTGTTGGGTTGCGTCAGGATTGGGCATCGACACGCGGGACCTCGGCCAACCGAAACACCAATATATCGCGACCACTCGATCAGGATGATCAGAAGCTGAGCGGTCGCGCAGGCCTCGGTTATGTGTTTGACAATGGCATCGCGCCCTATGTCAGCTACGCAACCTCGTTCGAACCTGTTGCTGTTTCGGCGACTGCTGGCGTGCTGCAGCCGACCACCGGGAAGCAATGGGAAGCGGGCGTAAAGTACCAGCCAAATGACTGGGATGGTTATTTTGCAGCGGCCGTTTATGACCTGCGTCAGCAAAATGTTCCAAATACCGTCGCTCTGCCCAACGGTACAACCACGACCGAACAGATCGGTGAAGTACAGGTTAAGGGGCTGGAACTTGAAGGTGTGGCCAGTCTAGCCCAGGGCCTCGACCTGCGCACAGCTTATACGTACATGAAAGCGGAAATTGTTGGCGTCAAGGATGACGGAAATCGCCCCGCAAACGTGCCGGAACATGCGGCAAGCGTCTGGCTGGATTATGCCTTCCAGGAAGGTTCAGCGCTTGAAGGTTTTGGTGTTGGTGGCGGTGTGCGTTATATCGGCCAGCGTTATGGAGATACCGCAAACACCTATGATCTGGATGCGCTCACTTTGACTGATGCTGCGATCCACTATCAGAAGGATGGCATCAAAGCGTCGCTGAATATCAAGAATATTGCGGACAAGAAGTATGTCGCAAGTTGCAGTTCATTCGGATGTAACTATGGTGACGGCAGAACCTATATGAGCAAGCTGACATTTACATGGTAACAGACCCGCAGCGCGGATCGATATTCTCTGATTTGAAACTAAGCCGCCGGAAAGCTCTTGGCCTTCTGGCCGCTTTGGCTTTGCCAAATGTGGCGCGGGCCAACCCATATGCACGCATTGCGGCTATTGATTGGGCCATGCTGGAATGCCTGATGGCGCTTGGCGTTACACCAACTGCAGCCACCGAGCTTATTAGGTTTCGCGAAGATGCAGTTGAGCCGCCAGTGCCCGGTTCAGTTGTCGATCTCGGACTGCGCGGCTCACCCAATTTCGAGCTTCTCTATCTGCTCAAGCCAGATTTGATCCTGAGCTCCCCTTTTTACACGCGGCATGAGGATGCGTTGAAATCGATAGCGCCGGTCATGTCCATGCCGTTTTATGTGCGCGGTGAAAGGCCTTATGCAAAGTCGCTCGAGGCTATATCGGAGCTAGGGCGCAAGCTGGACCTGAATGCCAAAGCGGACGAAGTCCTGAATGATCAAGCCAACTTCCTGTTCGATACAAATGAAGTGCTAAAACAGTTCTCTTCACGCCCGACCTATCTCATCAATATAGGCGATGCGCGTCATTTCCGCGCTTTTGGAAATGACAGTATGTTCGGTGATATCCTCGAAAGGCTCGGGCTGCCGAATGCCTGGACCGATCGCTCGCGCTATACGTTTGCGGCACCAGTTCCTTTGGAAAATCTGGCTGCAAATCCCGATGCTCGCATCGTCATTATCTCCGAAATTCCGATTGAATCGCGTAATAGCCTGCGCAACAGCGTGATATGGCAGTCGCTTAAGCCGGTCCGAGAAGGCCGTGTTTATATGCTTGATAACGTCAATCCCTATGGCGGCATAACTGCGGGATTACGGTTTGCGCGGCTTCTGAAAGAAGCCTTGCGGGCAGGTGGGGAGACATCCCTGTGACTATGGGCAAACTTATTTTGAGCGCCGTAATCGGCGTTGCTATTGCTCTTGGATTGTTTCTCTGGAATGCCAACGCCTTTCTTCCATTTGGCGAGTGGCCTGCGCTTCCATTTGATCCGCAAAGTATGAGCACCGAGCAGGTCATTCTGGCCTACGCATTGTTACCACGCGCATCGGTGGCGATTTTTGCCGGTGCAGCTCTGGGGTTGGCTGGTGCCTTGTTACAGCGGCTTTTGAACAATCCAATTGCAGACCCCTCGACCCTGGGTGTGTCGTCGGGTGCGCAACTGGCGATCGTTACTGCAACGCTTTTCTTTCCAACCGTTCTTGATCAGTTTCGGTGGGTGGTGGCGCTTTGCGGTGCAGGCGTGGCTACTGCAATCGTCTTTCTGCTAGGCTGGCGCAATCGGCTTGAGCCGGTCACGATGGTCGTTTCCGGCCTTCTGATCGGCGTCACGTGCAGCGCAATCTCCGCTGCAATGACGCTATCACAGGGCCAGTATCTCATGTCGCTGGTGACATGGAATGGCGGTTCGCTGGGCCAACAGGATTGGTCATCGACCATTGCGCTTGCGCTGCAATTCTTTGTCTGCCTCATTGCTGCAATCATGCTGAGCCGTCCGCTGACACTCGCAGGCCTTGGCGATAGCAGCGCTCGCTCGCTGGGCGTTCCGCTGGCATGGCTTCGCGTGGCAGTCGTTGCGGTTGCTGTGATACTTAGCGCGAGTGTTGCTGCCAATGTTGGACTTGTCAGTTTCATCGGTCTTGCGGCGCCAGCAATTGTGCGTGGCTTCGGCGTCAGGAAGCCAGGTTCCATTCTACTGGCCTCGCCCTTTGCAGGCGCGTGTCTCCTCTGGATTTGCGATGGAGCGGTGCAGCTTTTCGGAGCTAATCTTGGCGAAACTTTCCCGACAGGGGCGGTTACCGCGCTCATCGGGGGGCCTTTGCTATTGTGGCTTATTCCGCGTGTGCGGACGGCCTCGCCGCAACAGTCTTCGCCTTCGCAAATCGTCAAGCGTGCATCCAATGTGAAACTTGTTGTGCTGCTCGCGGCATTGCTGGTTGCTGCCTTTCTTGCTCTCGCGCTGGCGCGGACACCGCAGGGCTGGTTGCTTCTGACGGGCGAAGACTTCCGTGAGATTTTGCCTTTACGCTGGCCCCGTCTTCTGGCCGCCGCCGCTGCCGGAAGCCTGCTCGCCATGGCAGGCGCAGTTCTGCAGCGCCTGACCGGTAATTCGCTTGCAAGCCCTGAAGTGATCGGCGTCAGTGGTGGTGCAGGCATTGGCTTTGCCATAGCGCTCACAATTTTTGCAGCACCGAACAATGCGCAATTGCTGCTTTGCGCGGGTATCGGCGCATTGATTGCCATGCTTGTGGTCTTGAGCTTTGCGAGCCGCAGAAGGTTGTCTTCCGCACGCTTGTTGCTCGCTGGTATTTCGGTTGGTTCGCTCGCTTCAGCCATTCTGAGCATCTTCCTTTCCATCGGCGATCAGCGCTCTTGGCAAATCCTTTCATGGCTTAGCGGCTCATCGGCCACGGCAACGCCTCAAAATGCGATCTTTCTCGTTGTGTTGACGTTTGGTGTGATTGGGCTGGCATTGCTTGCTTCCCGTTGGCTGACGATCCTGCCGTTGGGACAGACCATTCCGATCTCGCTCGGTTTACCCGTGCGCGGGGCGCGAATGCTCACAATTTTGCTGGCCTGTATTGCAAGTGCGGCTGCATCATTACTGGTCGGCCCTTTGAGCTTTGTAGGTCTGATGGCGCCGCATATGACGCGTCGTATGGGCTTTGATCAGGCCCGGTCGCATGTGATCGCCTCGGCGGTACTTGGTGCGCTATTGATGGTGATTGCCGATCTTGGTTCGCGCAATGCGACCTTCCCCTATGAATTGCCTCTTGGCCTTTTCGCAGCTTTGGTCGGTGCGCCCTATTTGGCTTGGGCATTAGGCCGAAAGGGATAGACTGATGAGCACGAAAACGCCGCTCTGGATGGATTTATCAGAGCGCTACGGACTTGTGAGCTGTGCTCTGCATTGGGTCAGGGCCTATATTCTGCTCTGGCAGTTCGTGATGATCCTGTCGTGGAAAACTGATTGGTCCATCGCCTGTGCTTGATGGGGTCCGTGGTTTCGGTCCGGGGCATGGGACTGTCGGGTTTCTGACGATTGTGTTGATTGTCGTGCGGGCCGTCTGGGCTTTTATCAATCGCAATCAACGTCCTGCGCATGCAGCAGGCCCCATGGGTAAATTGGCGCGTGTCGCACACAGTGTATTCTATCTTCTGTTGTTTGCCATTCTAGCGCTTGCGCTGTTTCGCGCTTATGGCAGCGGCAAGGGACGCGAGCAGTGGGGCATCAATATCCTGCCAATGGTATTCTTTCGCGAATGGCTCGCCCGATGCGATCCGAAATCAAAGTTTTGCCGCTAGGAAATCGATAAAGGCGCGGATGCGGGCGGCAAGGTGAGGGTGTCCGGGAAAAACCGCATGAATTTTCTCAGGCTCGGCGGGCGCCCATGCCGCAAGCACCTCCACCAGCTGCCCCGATGCAAGATCATCCGAGACGGTATGTTCACCGGTTTTCATCAGTCCACCGTCTTCGATGCAAATGCGTCTAAGAATAGTGCCGTCGCTGCCGAGAAAATTTCCAGAAACCACCTGTCGAACGATCTGGCCGGTTTGGGGAGCAGCAAACTCCCATTCACTTGGCTGGAAATTATAGCGTAGGCAATTATGCGCTTTGAGGTCTTCTGGCCTTTGAGGCGTGCCGTGTTTTTCCAGATAGCCCGGGGAGGCCACCACTAGCCGTCGCATCAATGTGATGGGACGGGCTTTCAAAGCCGAATCCTTCAATGCACCTGAGCGGATCGCCAGATCGGTGCGCTCCTGCCAGAGATCGATAATGCTGTCGTTGAGCGTTATGTCGAGTTCGACCTCTGGATAAAGCTTCAGAAACTCCGGTACCAGCGGCATGATCACTGTTGCCCCGAAACCAACTGTTGAACTTATCCGCAATGGACCGCGCACTGCCGCCTGCGCACCATCGGTAATCCGAGCTTCCATCTCCGTGAGTTTGTCCAGCAGGCCGCGCGCTTCTGCCAGATAGACCTCTCCTTCCGGTGTGGGGGTCAGGCTTCTTGTGGAGCGCACCAGCAATCGCACCTGCAAGCGATCTTCCAGCCGCGAGACCAGACGGCTTACTGCGGATGGCGTCATGTTGAGCTGGCGGGCTGCAGCGGAAAAACTACCCGTCGCTACAGCACGCGCGAAGACCTCCATTTCACCGAAGCGATTATCCAAACGATCACCTGTGAATCTAATGAACAGCTGTATTCAATATTATCAGCCTTATCATTTGATATCCAGAGAGCGATATGAGGACAACAACAATTTCAGGAACTCCTCCCATGCCTGTTGCTCTTATCGCGCTTACGATCGCGGCCTATGCGATCGGGACAACCGAATTTGTGATTGTCGGTCTTCTGCCGACGGTCGCTTCGGATTTGCATATCACTCTTCCACTCGCCGGATTGATCGTCAGCGTTTATGCGCTTGGCGTTACCTTCGGCGCTCCGATCCTGACCGCTCTGACTGGTCGTCTTGAACGCAAGCCACTGTTGCTTGGCCTCATGGCGCTGTTCATTGCGGGCAACATGGTTGCAGCCTCGGCACCAAGCTATGAAATCCTCATGATTGGACGCGTGCTTTCGGCGTTTGCTCATGGCGTCTTCTTCTCCGTCGGAGCAACCATTGCCGCCGATCTCGTGCCTGAAAACAAACGCGGTTCTGCCATCGCCATGATGTTCATGGGTCTGACGGTTGCAATTGTGACCGGTGTGCCGCTTGGCACCTGGATTGGCCAGAATTTCGGCTGGCGTGCAACCTTCTGGGCTGTTTCGGCAATCGGTCTCGTCGCACTTGTCGGGATTGCGGCACTTCTGCCGCGCACCCTTCAAAAGGCTGAACCCGCATCGCTCATGGATCAGCTGCGTGTGCTTGGCTCAGGACGCCTGCTGATCGTCTACGGCATGACCGCGCTCGGTTATGGCGGCACTTTTGTGACATTCACCTACCTGACGCCGATCCTGCAAGACATTACCGGCTTCTCGGAAGGCTCGGTCAGTTACATTCTAATGTTCTATGGCATTGCGATTGCTATCGGCAACATCGTCGGCGGCCGCATTTCAAATGACAATCCGGTTCGTGCACTGACCGTACTGTTTGTGTTGCAGGCGATTGTGCTGGTGCTGTTCAGTTTCAGCGCGGTTTCGCCGCACTTCACGCTAATTACACTTGCCGCTCTCGGCTTCCTGCAATTCGCGAATGTTCCTGGCCTGCAGCTCTATGTCGTGCAGCTCGCCAAGGAACACCGTCCCGGTGCTGTCGACGTCGCTTCTGCACTCAATATTGCTGCCTTCAATTTGGGCATCGCGCTTGGCGCCTGGCTCGGAGGTCTCGTGGTGGAAAGCCAGCTTGGCCTCATAGCCACCCCATGGGTTGGTGCAATTCTGGTTGGCGGTGCTTTGGTTCTTACCATCCTAAGCGGCGTGCTTGATCGCCGTTGCGAAACCCGTATTGCGACCGCATAAAAATCAAAGGAAAAACAAACAAATGCATAACGTAACAACAAATGGTGCCACCATCCCCGCCCTCGGCCTAGGCACTTTCCGTATGCCTGGCGAGGATGTACTTCGCATCGTCCCAGACGCGCTCAAGGCTGGCTTCCGGCATGTCGATACCGCGCAGATTTATGGCAATGAAGCCGAAGTCGGTGAAGCAATTGCGACGTCCGGCATCCAGCGCGGTGAAATTTTCCTGACCACAAAAGTCTGGGTCGATAATTACAAGCACGATGCTTTCATCGCGTCTGTTGATGAAAGCCTTGCCAAGCTCAAGACCGATTATGTTGATCTGCTGCTTCTGCATTGGCCTAATAAGGCTGTGTCGCTCGCCGAGCAGATCGGTGCGCTCAACGAAGTCACAAAGGCTGGCAAGGTCCGTCACATCGGGGTGTCGAACTTCAACACTGCACTGATGGCAGAAGCAAAGGCGCTGTCCGATCTGCCGCTGGTGACGAACCAGATCGAATATCACCCGTATTTGAGCCAGCGTGCCGTGATTGAAGCGGCTCATGCTGCCGGAATGTCGATCACCGGCTATTATGCGATGGCCGACGGCAAAGTGTTTAGCGATGCAGTCCTCAAGGACATCGCTGCAGCGCACGGAAAATCGGTCGCGCAGGTGGTTCTTCGCTGGCTGGTCCAGCAGGATAAGGTGATATCGCTGTCCAAGACGGTTAGCGAGGCACGGATTCGGGAAAATCTAGCCATTTTCGACTTTGCATTAACTGAGCCGGAAATGCAGGCGATCCACGCGCTTGCCAAGCCCGATGGACGCATTGTCAGCCCGGACGGGCTCGCCCCTCAGTGGGACTAAATACAGTAAGGACGGCGAAAGCCGTCCTTTTTCTTGTTCGGGTTTAGCGCTGCACTTTCATGCCGAGATAAATGCTGTTGGCATGATATTCACGATACGAGACCTGGCTGGTCTGGAACTCATGACGCAGTCGCGCATCAAAGCCGACAAAACGATTGATCCAGTAAGTCGCGCCGACTTGAGCGCCGATTGTATAGTCGGTACCGGTGCCATCCTTGTTGTCGCGGACATTAAGATCGAGCTTACCGTTGAAGCTCAGGTCTGAACGCACCTTCCGCGTGACTTCGAGGCTCGCAAAGTGCAGAAGCGCACCGGAAACGCCAGGTGTCGTAGAGGTATCGACCGTGGTTTGCGCATAAAGCTGCACATCAGTTCCGCGTAAAGGCGACCAGTTGATCGAAGCTGCAAGCGATGGCCCACTGACATCGCTCAGTCGGGAATCATCGCTATTGGCGCGCATGAAGCCAGCGGAAAATTCACCGTTGAACTTTTCACCCCGGTCGAACATCAATCCGCCGCGCACCGCATATTGTGAGCCACTGCGTTCATAGCCGTTGCTGTCCTGGCGTTCATCGAACATGCGCTTGCCCAGCTCAACTTCGGCAAAGGGCTTGAGTGCGGGGGAAATGGCAAAGCCACCGCGCAGCGTTATGCTGGCATAGGTGTTGTCGCGATCTTTCTGATTGACGGTGCCACCCGAAGATAGTTCTGCATCGCCATACATTTCATGCTCGACGCGTCCCGTTGCGCGACCAAAAAGCAAGCCGGTGTCGCGTTCGATACCAAGGCTACCATTGATGGTGTGAACAAGCGGACGTTTGAGAGCATCGGTTACACCGTTAGGGCTTGATGCACTTTCGCGGCGCAGTTTGTAGCCTGCGCCCGCATTGACTGTTGTCTGGTCACTAAGATCAAAGCGAAGATTGCCCTGAACATCGACGCGGGGCTCGGACACGTCCTGACCAGAGATCGACTTGCTCAAAGTACCCGAAGCATCCAGCGTTGCCTGATGACGCCCCCAATCGGATTCTGCATTGAGGCGCAACGTTGTTTCTGAGAGGATGGCGCTCGAACCGGTTGAGCTGTTATCGCCATTTGTTGTGGCGCGAATGCCCTGTTCAATTGTCGGGCGCAGCACGAATGTGCCTACTCGAACACCTAAGGGTGCAAAGGGATCAGCTTCAGGTGTTGCACGGCGACCTTGCTCTGGAATGGCGGGCAGGTTTTCGCGGCGTGCGCGACCGGTGTCATTCTGTTCTTCCGTTGTAACGGCACCGACGCGCATATTGTCCGTCGAAAGGAAGGGCTGAGTTTCCTCGTCTTCAACTGGTGCTGCCTGTGCTGGTTCGGTGAACTGTGGCTGGGCAGTGCTGTCGGCAGGTGGCGTGTAGGAACTATCCGCGAAATCAGCTGATGCGGGCGCGTTCGGGCCGACTGGGTCAATATCGTGATTTGCGGTCTGGTCGGGTGAAGAAACGGAGAGGTTGTCTTCGTCCATGCTGCCACGCAGTTGGGTATCCTGAGAAAAGGCCGTCGAATTGCTGATTGCCAAAGCACACCCAGCCAGCAGCAGGCATCGCAACCTGCGGGCAAAAGGCGATGATCCGCCGGATGGGGAATTGGCAAAAAGCATATTGTCTTCAAACCGTTGCAACGTGGTAAGTGAACGGTAAACGGACATGGTTAATTCTTTATTGATAATTGCCTTTTGAGTGTTGGTAATGTGCGGCAACAAAAGCTTGGACAAGCAGCAATGAAGGCGCTAACCGTTTGCGTCATGACAAAGCTCGACACGACACAAAAAGCCGCGCCTGCGGAGGATTTGATTGCCTCGGCTCTGCGTACGATCCGGACCGAAAATGCAGGCCTTGTGGCGCTCGAAGAAGCGCTGAACAATGGCCTCTCTGCCCCGTTCGCGGAAGCAGTCAGGACGATTGTCGCCTCAAAGGGCCGTCTGGTTGTTACTGGCGTTGGCAAAAGCGGCCATATCGGCACCAAGCTTGCTGCCACTTTTGCCTCCACCGGGACATCGGCCTTCTTTGTGCATTCGGCAGAAGCCAACCACGGTGATCTTGGGATGGTTGGCCGTGATGATGTGATCCTCGCCCTTTCATGGTCGGGCGAAACGGCTGAACTCAAAGGCATTGTCAATTATTCGCAACGCTTCCGCATTCCGCTGATCGCCATTACGGCGGGCGAAGAATCGGCGCTTGGAAGAGCTGCAAATGTTGCTTTGATTTTACCAAAGGCACAGGAAGCCTGTCCGCATGGTTTGGCTCCGACGACATCGACAATGATGCAGCTTGCCATTGGTGATGCATTGGCCATAGCACTTCTTGAAGCACGCGGTTTCAGCCCGACAGATTTCAAGACTTTCCATCCGGGCGGTTCGCTTGGTGCGAGTCTTACCCATGTTCGCGAGATCATGCATAAGGGCGAACGTCTGCCGCTGGTCACAGTGGGCACATTGATGCCAGATGCCATGAAGGTTCAGGCTCAAAAGAGCTTCGGCTGCGTGATTGTCGTCAACGACGACGGTACGTTGGCTGGAATTGTCACCGATGGTGATATTTCGCGCAATCTGAGCCGCAATCTCTCGGAACTTTCTGTCAATGATATCATGACACGCAAGCCCCGAACGGTAGATCAGAATCTGCTTGCTAGCGCTGCCTTAAGCATACTCAACGAGCACCATATTGGTGCACTGATTGTGGTTGAAGACAATCGACCGATTGGCCTCGTGCACTTCCATGATCTGCTGCGCATTGGGGTGGCTTGAAGGTTAGGGGAATAGGGCAGTAAGGGAAGAGGCCAGTATGTTTTACTGTGGATGCGATCACATCCCGTGCATTAAACCACAGGCTGGATTCTTATCCTTACTGCCTTAATGCCTTAATGCCTTAATGCCTTAAATAGCCACTTCAACTTCGAGAGTAATTGGATCAAATGACACGACCCGCACTTCTGTGCCTGCGGGGAGGTCAGGGCCTCTGACGCGCCATGTCGTGTCGTTGATATGGATACGCCCGCGTCCATTGACGATAGGTTCATTCAAAGTCGCACGCTGACCGACAAGCTGGTCGCCACGACGGTTGAGCAGCGGCTCTTCCTGCTGATCATTGAAGCCGAAAAAGCGTCGGCCTGCCAGCACGAACGAAATGGCGAGAATGAGAAACAGCACAGTCTGCACTTGCCAGCCAAAGCCGATTATTGAGCCGAGCAGGAAGGCGAGCCCACCTGTGACAAGGGCGGCAAGGCCGAACCAGATGAAGAAAAAGCCGGGCGCCATAATTTCCAGAATGAGCAGGACAAGTCCTAAAACGAACCAGCCCCAAAGCCCAAGCTGTGACAGGAAATGAATAATCATGACGCCCTGCCTGACTAACTGCGATTGGTGGTTGGAACGCTGCGCGAGCGCGGAGCAGATGCAGCAGGCGTTGGATCAACCGGATTGTTGCTGGGGCCAAAGACCTCCTTGGCGATTGCTCCGATACCGCCCAGAGAGCCAATAAGTGCACTCGCCTCAAGCGGCATCAGAATGACTTTCTGGTTCTTGGCGCTCGCGATATTGCTAAGTGCCTCTGTGTATTTCTGTGCCACAAAGTAATTGAGCGCCTGAACATTGCCATTTGCAACCGCTTCGGAAACCATTGTGGTCGCCTTGGCTTCCGCCTCGGCCAGACGTTCACGAGCTTCAGCTTCGCGCTTTGCGGCCTCAAGCTTGCCTTCTGCTTCCAAAATCTGCGACTGTTTCTGACCTTCAGCGCGCAAAATCTGCGCATTGCGGTCGCCTTCTGCTTCAAGAACCTGTGCACGCTTGTCACGTTCGGCCTTCATCTGGCGGCCCATCGAACTGATAATATCGGCAGGTGGATTGATGTCTTTGATTTCGACGCGGGTCATTTTCAGACCCCATGGGTGCGCTGCGTCATCGACAACACGCAGCAAGCGATCATTGATTGCATCACGGTTAGAAAGCAGTTCGTCCAAATCCATAGAACCCATAACACTACGAATATTGGTCATGGTGAGGTTGAGAATTGCATACTGCAGATCTGATACCTGATAGGCCGCTTGAGCCGCATTCAGCACCTGATAAAAGGCCACGCCATCAACACCGACAATGGCGTTGTCGCGCGTGATGACTTCCTGTGTCTGCACATCAAGCACCTGCTCCATCATGTTAAGACGGGCACCGATCCGGTCGAAAAACGGAACGATCAGGTTAAGGCCCGGCATAAGCGTGCGCGTATAACGGCCAAAGCGTTCCACCGTGTAATTGTAACCCTGCGGCACAGTCTTGATCCCGGCAAAAAGCGTTGCGAGAACAAGTGCGGCCAAAATCAATAGCGTGATGTCAAAACCAGTCATTATGTAGTCCCCTCAGTAAAGGCATAAGCGAACATGCTGCCTTATTCACCTATTGCCCTATTGCCTTAAATCAAACCCAGCCCTGCAATTCGCGTCGTACGAGCGTTTCGATAACTTTCATACCCTCAACGCTATCGTTAAGGCATGGAATGTGGCTGAAATTTTCGCCGCCTGCCTCATGGAACGCTTCGGCAGCTTCGTGGCCGATTTCATCGACGGTTTCCAGACAATCTACCACAAAGCCAGGATTGAGTACGGCAACTGATTTGACGCCCTGCTTGGCCAATTCTTCCAGCGTCTCATCGGTATAGGGCTGGAGCCATTCTTCGGGCCCGAAACGGGACTGGAAGGTCGATCGGAACTGCTTGTCATCCATGCCAAGGCGCGCGCGCAAAAGCCGTGATGTTTCAAGGCATTGTGCGCGATATGGATCGCCCTTGTCAGAATAGCTTTTCGGAATGCCGTGATAAGATGCGAGGATCACTTCCGGTTTGAAATCGAGCGTTGCCAGATGCTTCTCAATCGATTGTGCGAGCGCCTCGATATAGACGGGCTCCACTTCATACGAAGGGATGGTGCGAACGGCTGGCATGAAGCGCTTTTTCATCAGCACTTCAAAGAACTTGTCATTCACAGTGGCGGTTGTTGTCGCCGAATATTGCGGATAGAGCGGGAACATCACGATGCGTTCGCAGCCCTGCTTCAACAGACGATCCGTTACTTCTTCAATCGAAGGCTGACCATAGCGCATGGCCCATTCAACAATGACATTTGGATGGTCTTTGAGCGCAACAGCGAGTTTTTCGCCTTGCGCACGCGTATAGGTACGCAAGGGCGATTCATTCTTCTCGCGGTTCCAGATACGATCATAGAGCGCGCCGGAGCGCTTCGGGCGGGTATTGAGAACGATGCCGTAAAGAATCGGATACCAGAAAAGGCGCGGCCATTCGATGACGCGACGGTCGGAAAGGAATTCGGCCAAATAACGCCGCATCGGGGCGTAGCTCGTGCCATCGGGCGTGCCAAGATTGACAAGCAGAACGCCCACTTTAGGTTGTTTCCTACCGCTGGTGCTCAGATTGGCGGTCACTTTATCTGTCTCACTCATATTCCGACTCCTGCTTTGCCGGAAAACTAGACAAAAACAGGCAAATTACAATCCTAACAATAGCCACGGCAGCCGAATTGTCGGGTAATCGATAAAACAACCCATAAAAAAACGGCACACGCTAAAGGCGCATGCCGTTATTGTTGTTACTCCGGTGCGTCTTAAGCGCGGCGGCTCAGCGAGAAACGCGAGCCTGCCGACGAAGTGCAGTTGAGCTGGTTCTGCGAAACGAGTGCACAGTTCACCCGCGAAGAGGTGCCGCGCACGATCGAACGCATATCGATCTCAACCAGCTGAGGCGACTGGTAGCGATAGTTACCCTCTGCCAACTTTTCGTTGGTGTCGGTTGAACGGGTTTCGAAAATGCCGCCGTTGAAGGAGGAAACGATACCGTTCGGATCAGCCCATTTGCCATCGATGCCAGCTGGCGCACGATTAACGACAGGGACATTGCCACCACCGCCAGGGCCGGTCGCAACACATCCTGCAAGCGCGAGCGATACGATTGCCGTAGAGCCAATGATGCGGAAGCGTTTCATGTCCATCTTCTCCGTTAGAGTGTTTACCGTGTGATGTATGGAAATTTATACGAATACAAGCCCCTTTGAAGAGGATACCAGGAATGTTGCGAAACTGCCGCATTCGATACTGCCCGACATAAAGCGTGTCGTGTTTTTATCTGACACGCTTTATTCTTGGTTTTTAAGCGTGTCTCCCAATATCGGTTTCTACTTTTGAGAGACATGTTTTACGTCGGGCAATCTATCTTAATCAGCGTACCAGAATGTTTCGGAACTGCCAGGGGTCCTTTGTGTCGATATCTTCTTCAAACAGTTTGCCGCGACCTTCAAGCGGCGTCCAATCCGTATAATAGCCCTTGACCGGACCAAGATATGGCAACTGAACTTCGAGGCAGCGACGGTAATCGATTTCGTCGGTTTCAACGATACCGCTCTCAGGATTTTCCAGTGCCCAGACCATGCCGGCTAGAACCGAGGATGATACCTGCAGCCCTGTTGCATTCTGGTAGGGGGCAAGTTTGCGCGCTTCTTCGACGCTAAGCTGCGAGCCAAACCAATAGGCGTTCTTGTCGTGACCATAGAGCAGCACGCCAAGCTCATCCGAGCCGTCGAGAATTTCAGATTCATCCAACACATGCTGTGCTGGTTGTGCTTTGCCGTTAGCGCCGAACATTTCATCCAGCGACAGGATGGCGTCGTTGCAAGGATGATAAGCATAATTGCAGGTTGGGCGGTATTCGAGCTTGCCCTTTTTGTTGCGAACAGTAAAAAAATCCGCAATTGAAATTGCTTCATTGTGCGTTACGAGCAAACCAAATTGCGCACCATGGGTTGGGCACCATGTGCGAATGCGAGTGCTGCCGCCCGGTTGCTCAAGGAAGATAGCTGCCTTGTTGCCCTTCTTCTGCTTGCGGGCATTCTTCGGCTTCCAGTTTTCATGGCTGCCCCAGCCAAGTTCGGCAGGCTGCAACCCTTCCGCTATGAAGCCTTCGACGGACCAGGTGTTCCAAAATGTATCGAACGGCTTTGGTTCTTTGGCGCGCTGAGTATCGCGTTCGGCAATGTGAATGCCCTTCACACCAGCCTTTTTCATTAGCTTCGCCCAGCCCTGACGGTCATCAGTTGCCGGTTCTTCAAAGTCGAGCTTGAGTTCGGTTGCGAGATCGATCAGCGCTTTCTTTACAAACCAGGACACCATGCCGGGATTTGCGCCACAGCAGGAAACGGCTGTCGGGCCGCCCGGATGTTTACGCTTTTCGGCACGGACGGTTTCGCGCAATGCATAGTTCGTGCGCGAGGCATTGTCGGCCTCTGCGTCGAAATAAAAGCCCAGCCAAGGTTCGACGACCGTATCAATGTAAAGCGCACCCTGTTCGCGGCTAAAGCGCAGCAAATCAAGCGAGCCAGTATCAATCGACAGATTGACGATGAATGGCTGACCACCTCCGTCCTTCAAAAGCGGGCCGAGGACGTCCTTGTAATTTTCAGGTGTGATCGCTTCGTTGATGAAGCGGATCTTCTTCTCGTCGAGAATTTTACGGTTTTTCTCGGATGGGTCGATAACGACCATACGGGATTTGTCGAATTTGAAGTGGCGTTCAATCAGCGGCAGGGTACCGCGCCCGATCGAGCCAAAGCCGATCATGATAAGAGGGCCGGTAATTTCGCCATAGACTGGCCATTTCGCTTTCGCCATTTTCTTTCTCTCTCCTGCTGCAAGGGTGCAGCGCTTGGCATTGTCACGAGTTGGACAATGCTAATTTGCCACGATAGCACAGGTTCATAGAAAGAAAGAAACGTCACAAGCCTATGACATGAATACGTGTTTAACGAATTTACATCGTGACCAGTTGCGCGCGTATCATTCCACGCAAGGAGTTGCCAATAAGAATGTTGCGGGCATTGGCGAGTTCATCGGGCTTGATTGTACCTTCCTGAACAACTCCATTGTTCAGAAGTTCGCGTCGCAGGACACCATCAAGAAGTCCGCCCGAAAGTGCAGGGGTGACGCATGTGGTGCCCCCGATATCGAGAAAAATGGAGGTGATTGTGCCTTCGCAAACTTCATCACGATCATTGAGGAGGATCACTTCATCGACTTCCGCTGTCGAATATTCTTCCCGGGCCGCGATATAGGCCTGACGTCGTGTCGTCTTGTGGCGAAGTAACGGATCATCGTGGTTGAGGCGTGTACGTGCAACCGCGATGCGCCAGACACTCTGAGGCGGCAGCGGCACGTACGGGAGAGATGCAATCGTAACCATCCCATCAGGCGCCAGCGTAAGCCGCAGTTTGAGTGGGTTTTCGCCTGCACCGATTTCTGCGATTTTCTGTTGCACGGTCTCCATTTTGTAATGGAAACCGAGTTCACGCGCTGAGTTCTCAAGTCGCGCCATATGCAGATCGCATCGCAGGATGCCAGATAACGGCTCCCAGCGCATTGTTTCGATCAGTTGATAATCGGGTTGCGCTTTGCTGGCACTTGCCCCGTCGCGAACCGCGCTTTCAGAAGACATTCCTCATACTCCGCTTGCGCTGTGGAATCGAAGACCACGCCGCCCCCGACATTGAAAATTGCACGATTTTGGCTGTGAAGCGAGAGCGTTCGGATGGCGACATTGAATCGCATCCGTCCGCTCGGTTCAATCCAGCCCAGTGAACCGCAGTAAATGTCGCGCGGACTGGTTTCCAGTTTGCGCAGAATTTCCATGGCGCTGATTTTGGGCGCTCCAGTGATGGAGCCACATGGAAACAGCGCTGTAAAGAGCGAGCGTAGTGAAACATTGGACTTCAACTTTGCCCGCACACGGCTGATCATCTGATGAACGGTTGGATAGGTTTCCACCCTGAAAAGCTCAGGCACGTCAAGCGACCCGACTTCGCTCACCAGCGAAATGTCATTGCGCAATAGATCGACAATCATGCGGTTTTCCGCCTGATTTTTCGGATCATGCATCAGAAACTGGCGGTTGGCCTCATCTTCTTCAGAGGTTGCACCGCGTGGCATCGTGCCCTTCATGGGGTGGGTTTCTATCCAGCCGTCATCATCGATTTCAAAGAAAAGTTCCGGCGAGCGCGATAAAACAATCGGACCGCCCAGATCGCAATAGGTCGCATAGCGGACAGGCTGCCGTTTTGCGAGCGCGTTGAACAGCACGAGCGGGTCGCCGTCCCATTCAGCATGAACCGGGAAAGTCAGATTGCCCTGATAACAATCGCCTTCTCGTAAATGCTGGTGGAGCCGATCAAACTTTGGCGCATAGTCCTCAAATGACCATTGGGCGACCGGCTCACGGAGATAAGTGATGTTGTCGTCGCCACGATGATGCAAGCCCGTATCTGCCGGACCATCAAAGACACCAAAACAGAGGAGCGGTGCTTTCCTGCCTTCGGGCAGCAGCGGTTTCAGTTTTGCTTCAAGCAGATATCCGGCCTCATATGAGAGATAGCCTGCAAGCCATTTTCCGTCTTCATGGGCGCGTTGCATGGCTTCCCAGGCCGCGTCGAATTCTTCCCGGCCATCGGCGCGGATGATTGCAGAAGGGGTCGTGAAGAAAACTTCACGACCCGCTTTGTCATCTCGAAAGAGAATAAACGGCTTGTCTGAAACCGACAGTGTCACGTCAGTGCTCAGTCTTCCATGGCTTCGAGTTCATCGATGATACCTTCGATCACCGAGAGGCCCTTGCTCCAGAAATCCGGATCAGTTGCATCCAGGCCGAATGGTGCCAGCAATTCCTTGTGATGCTTGGTGCCACCGGCTTTGAGCAGATCGAAATATTTCTGCTGGAAGCCCTTTTCCGAATTCTGATAGACGGCATAGAGCGAGTTTACCAGACAATCGCCGAATGCATAAGCATAGACGTAGAACGGCGAATGGATGAAGTGCGGGATATAGGTCCAGAAGGTTTCATAGCCCGGATTGATGTGGACGGCCTCGCCGAGGCTTTCGCGCTGCACATCCATCCAGATTTCACCGATACGCTCTGACGTCAGTTCGCCTTCGCGACGCTCAGTGTGAACGCGGCGCTCGAACTGATAAAAGGCTATCTGGCGCACGACCGTATTGATCATGTCCTCGGCCTTCTGTGCCAGCATAGCCTTGCGCTCGCGCTTGTCATTGGTGCGCTCAAGCAATGAGCGGAAGGTCAGCATTTCGCCGAACACCGATGCGGTTTCCGCGAGCGTCAGCGGCGTTGACGCCATAAGCGCGCCCTGTCCACCAGCCAGCACTTGATGCACGCCATGGCCAAGCTCATGAGCGAGGGTCATGACGTCACGCGGCTTGCCCATATAGTTGAGAAGCACATAAGGATGAGCAGAAGGAACGGTTGGATGTGCAAACGCACCTGGCGCTTTACCGGGACGAACCGGCGCATCGATCCAGTTTTTGTCGAAGAAATCTCGAGCAATATCGGCCATTTCAGGTGCAAAGTTGCCATAAGCTGAAAGCACTGTTTGGCGAGCCTCGTCCCATGAGATTAATGCCTGCGGCGTCTCTGGCAGGGGTGCATTGCGATCCCAGTTTTCGAGCTTTTCGAGGCCGAGCCACTTGGCTTTCAAGGCATAATAGCGATGTGAAAGGCGCGGATAGGCGTCTTCGACCGCCTTGGCCAAGGCATCCACCACCTCGCGCTCAACGCGGTTGGCAAGATGGCGGCTGTCGGCAATATCTGCAAAACCACGCCAGCGGTCGGAAATTTCCTTGTCCTTGGCAAGTGTATTGGTGATCAGCGTGAAGATGCGCAGGTTTTCGCCAAAGGTCTTGGCAAGGGCCTCCGACGCCTTTTTGCGGACAGCACCATCGGCGTCCTGAAGCAGATTAAGCGTTTGCTCAATCGCCAGTTCTTCGCCATCAATATCAAAACGCAGGCTCGACATGGTTTCATCGAACAGACGGTTCCAGGCGCTGTAACCGGTGATCGACTTTTCATGGAACAGCTGCTCGAGCTTGTCTTCCAGCTCATACGGCTTATCAAGACGCAGATCTTCCAGCCATGGACGGTAATGACCGATTGCCGGATTGGCGGCCATCGCCTTTTCTAACACCGCATCGTCAATACGATTGATTTCGAGACTGAAGAAAATGAGCGGTGTGTTGGCGTCTGTCAGTTTCTGTTGCACATCACCGAAAAGCTTCATGCGCTTTGGATCGGTCGTGTCGCCGTAATAATAAAGGCCCGCGAAAGATGCGATGCGGCCCATCAGTTCGCTTAGCGCTTCGTATTCCTTGATTGCAACGGCGAAGGTGCCGCCATCGGATTTCGCAGCCTCAATTCCGAGTTTGCCTTTCCAGCGGGTTTCAAAACTTGCAGCATCTTTTGCTGCTTTTTCGAGATCGGCTTTAAGCTCGGCGCTATCGGCAGAAGGATAAAGGTCGGCCAGATTCCATTCCGGCAATTTGCCGAGATCCGGCTTTTTGGCGGCACCGGTGTCACCGGCTGGCAGATGAAGAGCAGCGTCAAACATGGCTGGCTTTGAAAAACGGTTCATCGCATTGGTCATTGGCATTCTCCTGTTGCCCCCTTCTCGCATGTCTTTTTCGTGACGCCAAGAGGGCGCGCATGAGCTCAAAGGTCCGACTATTCTGAGGATGATGCTTGAATGTCCGTGCATCGGGCTTGCATTAATCTGGAACGATGCTCCAAATGACGCGCCTGAAATATGACACATACTAGGCTCAGGACCTGATAATTTGATGGAAATGGCACCAAAAATGACAAAAGCTGCAAGGAGAAACGCGAAGAACGCGGTGGTTGCCCCGGCTGAGCGGTTCGACACAGCAGATAGCCAGTCATATCGGTGTCCGGACGATGTTGCCCATCCGTCCGGCTATTTCGTCGAAAAGGCTGGAAAATGAACCACATTTCCGTTGCCTTTTCTCCTTGTATCCAAACGAATGGTCTCACGACATTTTCGCCAAATTAACAGGTCCTGAGCCTCAATATTGGGATGTTCCCGCACATACACCACTGGTAGTGAAGCACCCATGAGTACGCGTATTCTTATAGCGGATGATGATCCGATCCAGCGCCGGAGCCTCGAAGCGGCAGTTTTACGTATGGGGCATCGAACCATCCTTGCAGATGGTGGCATAAGCGCGCTTAGCTTTATGGGTAATCGCAAGGATATCGCTCTCGTTCTTCTCGATCTGACAATGCCGGATATGGATGGCTGTGCTGTGCTCGCGAAAATGCGGGAAGCAGGTATCAATATTCCTGCCATTGCTCTTGTGCAGAACGATGACATGGAAAAGGCCATGCAGGCCATCAGGCTCGGCGCGGTTGATTTCATGACCAAGCCTGTCGTCTTGGAACGTATGCAGGTTTCCGTTGCCAATGCTTTCAAGCTTGATTCGCTAACGCAGGAACTCAAGCGGACCCGCTCTTCTCACAAATCCCATATCCTGCTTTCGGAGATGGTGACAAAAAGCCCGGAAATGGAAAAGGTGGCGGCCCTTGCGCGCCGCGTGACGCCGCTCGATACGCCGTTACTTATCGAAGGAGAGGTCGGAACGGGTAAGGAAACGCTGGCTCGCGCCATCAGCAGCGGCGGTACGCGCTGGCAGGGCCAGTTTGTGGCTATCGATTGCCGCTCTCTTGCGAAGGGCAATGCCGATCACGTCTTGTTTGGACAGCTTGCCAGTCAAAGTTCTCTGAAATCAGACAACGCACCGATCCAGATCGCAGGAAAGGTTGTGGAAGCGCAAGGCGGAACATTGTTTTTTGATGAGGTGAGTGCTTTGCCTTATCGGACCCAGCTTCGCCTTTTCGAGCTTATGCAGGCATCGCAATATGCGATCACTCCAGAGGCCGATGTACCGCTTTCCGATACTCGTATCTTTGCATCGAATAGCAATGCCTTGGCCGAGCTTGTGCATATGGGCCGGTTTCATCCCGGGCTGTATCATCTGTTTTCGTCGTTTTCGATTGAAATGCCGCCGCTGAGAAATCGTCTCGAAGACATTCCAATTCTGGCGCACCAGTTTCTGATGCATTTTGCGGGCGAAGAGCGGCTTGGACATATCACGGGCATTACGCCCTATGCTTTGGAGAGCCTCAAGAGCTACGAATGGCCTGGCAATGTGCGGGAACTGAAGAACGCGATCTATCATGCAGTCCTTTTGTGCGATGAACATGCGCTGACCGTCCGCGACTTCCGTCATATGGGTGAAGGAAGAGCTGCCGTTTCTGGCAGGAATACGGCCTTAAATCCGATGTCAGGTGACGGCCTCCCGGTTCAGATCAAAGAAAATTCTGGTGTCGGAACGATCAGCGGCATCACGCTTGAAGGGGAAGTTCGCACGCTTGCGGCTACCGAAGAGGAAATGATCCGCTTTGCAATCGCGCATTACGACGGCCAAATCAGTGAGGTCGCGCGTCGTTTGGGCATCGGAAGAACCACGCTTTATCGAAAATTGAAGGAATATGGCATCGATGTGGCATCTACAGCGGCCAAGGGTCGCTACGAAGCAGATGACGATAATGATGCCCGTCAGGACCGTGTTGTGAACGGGTAGAATACCCTTAACTTATTGAAATTTAGTAATTTACCGAACATTGCCTGTCGGTGTTGCCAGAATGTAAGCATCACGAAGATTGTTAATAGTTTTTTTACCATGACGAAAATAGATGCGCCTGTGTGTCTTTTTTGCCATGGTGTTTCCTCATTTGTTGTTCACTAAGCGTCCATTAACCATTAAATCCGACAATCAGGGCTCACGCATATTCGTTTCTACGATCTCTGATACGGCCC